>ERZ808037.347-NODE-347-length-46735-cov-5.185906_pt1 | contig 46735 bp, 35 predicted proteins | sample MGYA00380190_ERZ808037 | MGnify/ENA primary metagenome ERZ808037 (study PRJEB31490, sample SAMN06133399) | mouse gut metagenome | isolation source: J9 | host: mice | place: China: Chengdu | collected 2015-05 ...
CGGTAACGGTACGGCCTCCAGAGAATCCGAGCAGGTGATCGTGGAGCTGTTGAAAGAACTTGATACGCCGGTACAGTATGTGATCGTCAACGAGGCAGGAGCGTCGGTGTATTCGGCGAGTAAGCTGGCCACAGAAGAATTCCCCAACTTTGACGTGGGACAGAGAAGCGCCGCTTCCATCGCCAGAAGACTGCAGGATCCGCTGGCAGAGCTTGTGAAGATCGATCCGAAATCCATCGGTGTGGGCCAGTACCAGCACGATATGAACCAGAAGAAATTGAGTGAGGCGCTGCACGGCGTGGTGGAAGACAGCGTGAATAAAGTAGGCGTGGACTTGAATACCGCTTCCGCATCCCTTTTGGAATATGTTTCCGGCGTGAGTAAGGTGATCGCCAGAAATATCGTGGATTACCGGGAGACCAACGGCAGATTTTCCAACCGGGCACAGCTGCTTAAGGTAGCCAAGCTGGGGCCGAAGGCTTACGAACAGTGTGCGGGCTTTATGCGCATTTCGGACGGCGACAACCCGCTGGATGCCACCAGTGTGCATCCGGAGTCATACGAGGCGGCAAAGAAGCTGCTTGACAGGATGGGCCTGACCATGGAAGACGTGAAGGAAGCCCAGAAAAAAGCGGCTGCGCAGAAGGCGTCAGGTAAGAAGGCAGCGGCAGCGCCGGTAAAAGAGAAAAAGAAACAGCAGCCGAAGGTGGTCATCCGCAATACCAACACCGCTATGGGCAAGGCGCTGGCGGCGGCTATGGGCGGCATGACGCTGGAAGGAGAAGACGCCGGCAGGAACAGTAACGGCAATGCCGGCGGCAAGGCAGCCAAAGGCGGCGATAAGCCGGATATGACGGTCAGCAGTCTGGAGAAGAAGATCAAGGATAAAAAGAAGCTGGCGGAGGAACTTGGCATCGGTGAGATCACGCTGACCGATATTCTCAAAGAGCTGGAGAAGCCGGCCAGAGACCCCCGTGACGATATGCCGGCACCGATCCTGCGCAGCGATGTGCTGGATATGAAGGACTTAAAACCGGGCATGATCTTAAAGGGCACGGTGCGGAACGTGATAGATTTCGGTGTGTTCGTGGATATCGGCGTGCATCAGGACGGACTCGTGCACATTTCGCAGATCACCAATCGCTATATCAAGCATCCGCTGGAGGCAGTGAGCGTGGGCGACGTGGTGGATGTGCAGGTGCTTACGGTGGATGTGGCCAAGAAGCGGATCGGGCTGACCATGAAGATCAAGCAGGAACAGGACATGCAACTGTCCTGAGGCAGACAGGAAAGCCGCCGGGAAAAACGGACAATAGTAAAGCAGTCATAAACGACAAGAAGTCAGGTTTGATTTACCTGACTTCTTGTATCGTTAACGGCATTGGGACTTTACATGCCTGGCAAGTCTGTCCACATAAATGAAGTAGATGCCGTCTTTATATTGTATATCGCAGTCGGGCAGATCTGGCAGCCGTATTATGTGTGACCTTCTGTATAGGTCACGGGAATCTGGTTATATTCAATCGTCAGTTCGTATTCTGCATCCGCATCAGCCGGGGTGTAGCAAAAGGCCAACAGCACATAACGATTGGCGGATTTCATTCTTGCAAGGAGTGGTGAATTTGACTTGATATCCACAATGCTGACGGTGATCAGGTCGCCCTTTTCACTGCCGGTGATCCGCGGCTCATAGGCATAGGTATGGGACAGGCCGTTGTAGTAGATATATTGGCAGCCGTCCGACTCGATCACATACCACTTGCCGTCCTCGCAGGTGTCCAGGGCTTTTCGGACTTTGTCCGATACTTCCGCCCGCGTAAGGCGGTTCAGATCCACAACAGCCGGTTCAGTGTTCATGGATGGTGCAGGGGTGGAAACATCGGAACGGCGGGGTGTAATGTTTTCCTCTGCAGTATCGGACAGGGTATCATACAGATCGCCTATGATCCCGGCGGCCTCTTCTGCGGGCAGATATTCTATGCGGATGATTTTGTTGCTGCCGTCGCGTACCAGCCGCAGATCCACAGTCCCCCGGTCGTTATAGTCGAAATTTTCGAAAGAACCGTCAGGACGCAGATCCATCAGGATGCGGACGCGGGTATTCTGATAATAGTAATCATTTTTGACAGTGACGATACCGTTTTCGTTGTATTCCTCCAGAAGTCCACGGTTTTCCAGATAGTCGCTTAAGTAATACTCATCGAAATCCTTCCTGTTATCATCAAAATCAAGATCATCATTTGGATCATTATCATCAAGATCAAAATCAAGATCATCATCAAAGTCCAGATTATCATCGAGATTATTATCAAAATCCAGATCATTATCATCTAGATCATCATCAGAATCATAGACATAATCATCATCAAAATCATAGGCATAATCGTAATCAAAATCATCATCAAGACCATAATCAAAATCATCATCATTATAATTATGATCGTCATTATCGTCCGGATGATCGAAACCGTCAGGCGAAGCAGAATAAGACTGTCCATCGGAGGAAGACCATGCGTCCTGAATATCGCCTGCGACCAACAGGTAGAGCTCCACATCTTCCTGTGAGATCCTGCCGTTTTCAAGCAGAGTACGGCACTGGGATTCCAGATTACGGACAAGGTTTGGCATATCTTTTCTTCGGAATGAGCCGAAGGTGGAGTAGCGGTCTTTGTAGACAAAAACCAGCTTATAGAAACCGTTTGTAACGTTGGAAAGGGGTTTGTCTGCTTCACCTGCGCCATCCACATAGATGTAGTAGATGGTGTCCTCGCATTCTATGCGGTAGTCGGACCGGGACGGTGCAGCAGAGAGAGGAGCGCCGGCAGCGTCAGCAGCGGTATGGCTGTCCGGCGCGGCATAGGCGCCAAGGACTGTTGCGGCACCAAGGAGAATGCCGGTAACAAGCAGGGTGATAAATTTTATCGGTTTAGAACATTTTTTGTATTGCATAATTGAGTTCAGTCTTCCTTTCAATAATTCTTTGCTTTCGTGTAAGGTGACAGAGGCCAGTGTATCTTTGTAGGAACCGCCTGCGCCGACGGCATTTACCAGGGTGGTGCCGTAGGATTTCCTTGCATTATCGGAAAGTGTGGCAATAACTCTCTCATCACAGGAGAGTTCGCAGAGTCGGTTGATCTCCCGGCTCATAAAATAAACGCAGGGATTAAACCAGTGCAGGCATACGGTAAGCTGTGACAGCCATTTATAGAACATATCCCGTCTTCGGTAGTGCGTCAGCTCATGCAGAGCAGTATAGTAGAAGTCGCTTTCCGACAAAGAGGTATGGGGCAAAATGATGCGCGGACGCAAAAAGCCGATCAGCAGAGGCGAGGAGACGAGGCTGTTGACGTACAGATCGACAGCGCCTTTTATCCGGTTCTGTTCCATGATATGACCGAAGCTCTCCAACAGACCGATGTCTTCCAGCGGCCGGCTGCCGGCATCAACATATTTGAAGAAACTCTGATAGACGGTGAGCTTACGCACGAAAAGAAGCAGGGCGCCGGTCAGCCAGAGGAAAAAGAAAATTTGGCTGTGGTCTTCGTTATATGCCTCTTTGTCCGGAGAGACGGCGGACGCGGACGGGCTGTTTTCTGCGGTAGTCGCGTCACGAATAAGATCATCGCTGCTGCCGGCTTCGTGCTTTATGGTGTTGTAGGCAGTCATGGACTGATCGTTTGGAGATTCGGGAGCGGCTGGGCTGTCCGTCCCTCTCATCTCTTCCAGAGAAAAAAGGCTGCCTGCCAGGCTTGTTTCCGGTGTGACCGGCAGCAGCAGCCGCAGGATCACCACAATCCAGATATAGTACTGCCAGCTTTTGCTCAGACGGTTCCTGTATAAAGGGCGAAACAGGAGTAAAAGCAGGATCAGCAGACTTCCAGACAGCGAGAGGGAGAGGATCAATTTCATCAATGCGGTCATGTTAATCGTATGCTCCTTTCTCAGGCAGCAGGGTATCATCCCTGCGGTGTCCCGGATTCCGCTTTTTCGAGGATGGTCTGCCAGTGTTTTTTCAGATCTTCATAATCCGAAGCGGACAGCAGGTCCTTTTGGATCAGTGTGGATACAAGCCCCTTGGCGTTTCCTTCATAGACTTTGTCAAGAAAATGTTCGGTCTGGGAAGACTGGTATTCATCGGCGGAGACGATCGCCGTATAACGGTTGCGGTGGCCGATCTTATTTGTTTTGAGAAGTCCCTTATCGATCAGCCGGGAGAGAAGGGTAATGATCGTATTCTTCGTTAAATGCATGTCTCTGGCGGACAGCGATGCGACAATCTCTGCGTAGAGCGCCGAACCGCCATTGCCCCAGATCGTTTTCATAAGTTCCAGTTCATAGTCTGATATCTGCTGCATAGTTTCCTGCCTTTCCTGTGTATGACAGCCGTCCGGTGAGGATAAGAAAAACGGTGCCTGCCGGGGTGTGTTTTAAGAGCACAAATTGTAATCTATAAGTTTAAGATAACAAAATGTACTCTTTGTGTCAAGAAAAATATTTTCCGGATTTTTACCTGTTTTAGATGGGTTTAAAGGGATAAACAGCTTGACGACTCCAACAAATACGATTATGATAAAGGTGAAGAAAACGAGCGAACCTGACATCAGTACTTTAATAATATAGTAGGAAACAGATATTCGCAGGAAAGGAGGACAGTCATGAGTGCGATGACAATTAACGGTGGATTTTTGAATTCTTATTCCCACATTGCCAGCGGCAAGCGGATCAATTCGGCGGCGGATGACGCTGCGGGTCTTGCGATCGCGAAGAAGATGGAACGGGAAGAGACCGGACTTCGTGTCGGCGCCGAGAATGCGCAGGCCGGAATCGGCGCTCTGAATGTGGCAGACGGTGCACTTGACGGTGTGACGGACTATCTGCAGAGGATCAGAGAGCTTGCACTGCGATCCATGAACGGGTTGAACTCTGCCGAGGATAAACAGATCTACCAGAACGAGATCGATCAGTTGAAGGAGGGTATCCAGTCACTGGCGAAAGACACCTCGTTGAATGAGCAGAAGCTGTTGGACGGCAGTATGGCAGATATGGGACTGGCAACGAATCCCAATGGCGGCGGCATGAAGATTCAGATGGCGAATTCCACACTGGAAGCGCTGGGGATCGCCGATCTTGATGTGACATCGGCTGATTTCAGTCTGGATGCCATTGACAAGGCGCTTAAGACGGTAACGTCACAGAGGGGGAATCTGGGAGCCTTTACCAATCGTCTGGAACATACGTTTAATTACAATACGAGAGCGTCCTTAGAGCAGCTTGGATCCAGAAGCCGTCTGGAGGATCTGGATCTGCCGAAGGCAGTTTCGGAGAAGAAGAAACAGGAAGTTCTGGTCGGCTATAAGAACTTCATGATGCGGGAACAGATGAACCAGCAGAATTTTATGCTGAGAATGTTCCAGTAGCATTGTATATTTCGATGCCTGCACCTGATTTTTCGCGTGTATTTGTGTTGAAGTCAATACAGCGGATCAAAATTTTGCTTGCATTCGAACAGATCGCGGTGTATACTGATTTCTGTGAGATAACTGATTTTATCCGTTCAGGTATCGCACAAAGTAAACATTACAATTTAATCAAATGAATCAAAGAAAAAGTTCTTCGGGGTCGGGTGCAATTCCCTACCGGCGGTATAGTCCGCGACCCGCTGCAGTGTCGATACACAGAATCACGAGAATGCGAAACTGCTGCGGCTGATTTGGTGAGATTCCAAAACCGACAGTAAAGTCTGGATGAGAGAAGAAATGACAATGTAACACATGCATGATATGGTTATGTGTTGTATTGTTTACCTTGTCTATGATCCCCGGAGCCGGTGCTTCGGGGATTTTTTAGAACTTTTTCCGCCGGTAAGAAAGGAGAAAGAAGTAAAATGGGTAACGGATTATTGCAGAGTATTGCGGACAATGTTGTGTTTGTGCTGGTATGTGTGGGGGTGGCAGCGGGATTGTTTGCCATCGCCTATGCGGCGGAGAAGTATGTATACAAAAGAGACGGTATTACGGAGCGGATCTTAAGCACCAGGAAGATCACCATGATCGGTCTGTTTTCGGCACTGGCCATGATTCTGCACATCTTTGATTTCCCGGTGCTTTTTCTGGCACCCGGGTTCTATAAGCTGGATTTCAGTGAGATTCCGGCGTTGGTCGGCACTTTTGCCTTCGGGCCGGTGGCGGGGGTGATGATCGAATTCTGTAAGATCCTGCTGAAACTGGTGGTGAAGGGAACGAGCACGGCTTTCGTGGGTGATCTGGCTAACTTTGTGATCGGCTGCAGCCTTGTTCTTCCGGCTTCCATCATCTATATGTTTAAGAAGACCAGAAAGAATGCCATGCTCGCCTGCCTGGCGGGGTCTCTGGTGATGACGGTGTTTGGGACGGCCTTCAACGGCGTGTATCTGCTGCCGGCCTTTTCCAAACTGTTCGGTATGCCCCTTGAGGCTATCATTGCAGCCGGAGCAGAGATCAACGGCAATATCAACAATATCACCAGCTTCGTATGCTTTGCGGTGGCGCCGATCAACATCATCAAGAGTGTGGCGGCATCCGGAGTTACCCTGGTCATTTATAAGCCTTTGAGCCCGATCTTGAAGCATGCCCATGTTCCGGCCGGGCAGAAGGTGACGGACAACGTGAAGAATGTTACGCAGTAGAAGGAAATTATTCCCCGATAAATGGAATCAGAGCAAATTGAGATCGACCTTTACAGGAAACAGGAAATAAGAAAATCTGCATCGTGGACAGAGCAAGTTCATGATGCGGATTTTTTGTGATCTTTTTTCATCGGCAGAAGTTATTTGTTAGAGAAAAGAAAAAGGTCGTGAATACAATTAAGATTAATTTAAGGTTTTGAGAGGTACGTTTTAAGAAATAAGTGCTATTTTATTGATGAAAGTTATTTTTGGACAAAGAATGCAATATATTTTGAAGAAAATGGAAGTTCGGATCCGTTACTGATAAGGGAGATCAGTACGGGCTGCCTGTACAAACCTGTAGATTGAGAAGGAGGCATGGTTAGTAAGATGGAAGCATTGGTGGAGATCAGGGATATCTGCAAGACGTATAATCCCGGTGAGAATGAGGTGAAGGCGCTGGATCACGTGAGCCTGACGATCTATGAGAAGGAATTTGTAGCGATCATCGGGCATTCCGGGTCCGGGAAGTCTACGCTGATGAATATGCTTGGATGTCTGGATGTGCCGACCAGCGGTGAATATTATCTGCATGGCCATGATGTGGCCAGTATGTCGGATGATGAGCTATCGGATATCAGGAATCAGGAGATCGGCTTTGTCTTTCAGGGATTTAATCTGATTCCCAGCCTGACGGCGCTGGAGAATGTGGAGCTGCCGTTGATCTACCGGGGTGTGGGTAAAAGAGAGCGGATGGAGCTTTCCGATAAGGCGCTGGAAAAGGTAGGGCTTGGTAACCGCAAAGAACACAAACCCTCGGAGATGTCCGGCGGGCAGCAGCAGAGGGTGGCGATCGCCAGAGCCATAGCGCAGGCACCGCCGGTCATACTGGCCGATGAGCCTACCGGCAATCTGGATTCCAATTCTACCAGAGAGATTATGGATATTCTGAAAAGTTTACATGAAGAGGGACGAACCGTCATTTTGATCACCCATGACAATGATATTGCGGCACAGGCGAAGCGGGTGGTGAAGATCATGGACGGTAAGATCGTGGAAGATTTTTACCAGGAAATCTGATAATAGATGTTTCATAGAGGGAGGAAGCCGGAATGGAGGAAAAAATGAGCAGGGCGGAAAAGAAGATGGCACAAAACAGCATCACTACAAAAGATATGGAAGAGACAGGGATGACAGGCATGGATTCACAGGAAACAAAAACAGCGCCTGACGGTATGGCAGTCGGAGCGGAAAGCGGGACGGAGACCGGAAAAGGCAGGAAGAAAAAGCAGAAAGAACCTAAGATAAAGAAGCCGATGGAGAAGGCAAGAAAGAAAAAGATCATACGGCGCAGCATCCTTGGCGGTGTGGCGCTGGTGATCGTATTCTTTGTAGTGGTCAATTCGATGGCGGCACAGAATATGGGCCTGATGGTCAGTACGGTATCCGCCGCGGTGCAGGACGTGGAGCAGAATCTGAGTACCAGCGGCACGGTCAAAAGTGAAGAGACGAAGACGTATTTCGCACCGGTGGCAGTGGAAGTCGGCACGGTGGATGTGGCGGCCGGAGACAGTGTGAAAAAGGGACAGTCTCTGCTGCGGTTTGACGCGGATGCCCTTGCGGAGGCAAAACAGATGGCGCAGTTGAAGCTGCAGGCCAATGAAGGGGGCTACAACAGCTCGATCTATAAGAATAACAAGTACATAGCCGATCTGGGTGAGGCCAACGTGAATCTGGGCGTTCTGGAACAGCAGATCGCGGACAGTGAGAACTATGTGAAAGAACTGGAGCAGAAGATCAATGATAAGAAGGCGGCCATCGCCCATGAGGGAACGCTTTTGCAGATTTCGCTGCTGGACTGGTCGGATAAGCCTGATTCGGAGGAATATCTGAATCTGCAGAAGCTGATCCAGTACAACAGCTACGAGCAGCAGAACAACAAAGAAGTGGCGGCGTGGCAGAAGGAGATTGATACCTATCAGGAGATGATCGCGGCTTACAAAGAGTACCGCTCCGAGATGAAATCTCAGAAGAGCGCGTCTGAGGGCGGCTCCATGGACAGCGGCAGCAGAAGCCAGCTGGAGGCCAACACCGAGATGGAAAAAATGAATAACCAGGATACGCTCACGGCGATCGAGGAAGTGGAGAACGGTATACAGTCAGACTTTAACGGCGTTGTCACGGAGGTGGAGATCGTGGAAGGTTCCACGCCGCAGGAAGGGCAGAAGCTGTTGACTGTGGAGAGTACGGAGAAGGTTAAGGTGGAGATCACCGTTTCCAAGTATGATCTGGATAAGATTGCCGTAGGACAGGAAGCGGAGATCAACATTGCAGGAAAAGAGTATAAGGGTAAGGTGAGCAAGATCAACCGGATGGCGACCACCAACGCCAGCGGTGCGGCAGTGGTAGGAGCCGAGGTGGAGATTGAAAATCCGGATCAGTCCATTTTCCTGGGTGTGGAGGCAAAAGTGGAAGTCCATATGGCGACGGCAACAGATGTTGTGACCGTCCCGGTGGAGGTGGTCAATACGGACAGAGAAGGCGATTTTGTATTTGTGGCCGAGGAAGGCCTGGTGAAGAAGAAAAGCGTTACCACCGGTATTTCTTCGGATACCGATATCGAGATACAGGAAGGACTGACAGCGGGCGAGGCGGTGATCATGACCACCGGACAGGAACTGGAAGAAGGAACGCCGGTGACGGTGCTACCTCAGAATCCGGGAATGGCGGAATAGGCTGAAAGGGAAACTGTAACAAGAAAGGTACAGGTTGTAGTAATGGCACAAATATGGGAATACATCAAGATTGCCCTGATGAATATCAAGAGCAACAAGGGCCGCTCCATTCTCACCATGCTGGGTATCATTATCGGTATCGCTTCCGTGATTCTGATCATCTCCATCGGTAACGGTATGCGCAGCGAGATCAATAACGAACTGGAAAGTATGGCGGGCGGACAGGTGGCGCTGTATACGAACGATTCCGTGGAAGGCAATGATGTGGTGTTCACGGACGAAGATTTTGAACTGGTTCAGGAAAAAGTGGAGCATGTGAAAGGCGTTACGCCCCAGTATACCATGTGGGCGAATGCGGAAGGCAAAAAAGGCAATTTCGAGGCGATCGTGTATGCCGGTAACGAGGCGCTGGAATACTGTGCGGCTACGGAACCGCTGGCCAGGGGAAGATATTTTACCCAGAGCGATTATCTGTCGGCGCACAAGGTGTGTGTGATCAATGAGAGCAGCGCCAGAATGCTTTTCGGGACAACGGATGTGGTGGGCATGAGCTTTGATCTGACGATCTATAACGTGACCCAGGAGATAACCATCGTCGGCGTCAGGGAGGACAGTAAGGCTACGCTGATCTCTGCATTAAACGGCGGCGGGAACCTGCAGATCGAAATGCCGATCTCCACATTGGGAGCCGGGTACACATTCTGGGTGGAAGATTTCAGCCAGTTTTACATAGTGGCCGAGAAGGCGGAGTATTCGGCGCAGGTGGCGGCGGATGCCATCAGACTGATGGAGGGCAGACATAATGTGCGCGGCGAGAATAAGATCATGATGCAGAGCTTTGCCGATGTGCAGTCGCAGTTCGACAGCATCTTGGGCATTGTCACGGTATTTATTTCCTTCGTGGCGGCCATTTCGCTGCTGGTGGGCGGTATCGGCGTTATGAATATCATGCTGGTGTCCGTGACGGAGCGTACCAGAGAGATCGGTATCCGTAAAGCGCTGGGGGCAAGAACCCACTCGATCCTGCTGCAGTTTCTGGCGGAGGCGGGTATCATTACGCTGATCGGCGGCCTGGTGGGGATCGCCATCGGATCGGCGGGAGCCGTGGGTATCTGCGGTATGCTGGGATTCCCGGCGGAAGTGAAGGCGACGACAGTACTGTTTGCGGCGGTGTTCTCCTCGGCGGTGGGTATTTTCTTCGGTATTTATCCGGCCAGAAAGGCAGCCAGGTTAAGTCCCATCGAAGCGCTGCGGCATGAATAGAAGAAGAGGATCAGACACTGACAGTTCCCCGGTTTATCCTGTATTTGTTATGGGATATGCCGGGGATTTATGCAAAACGGTGCTCTTTCATTGGCAGGCAAAAGAGCCATGAGTTTTTCAGAGCTGCTAAATAGTCAGAATATTCAGAAAAAACTATACATAATAACTGAAAGAAATTGGTAAAAATAACGATATTAGAAAAATAATAAAAAACAGGTTGAAAAGCCTGAAAATATGTGCTACTATATAACTACATCAAAGGAAAGCCAGAGGAAAAAGAAAAAGCTCAAGAGAAACGAATGGCAGGAGCTTGGAGGAGCATTTGGAAGCAAATGACACAGACTTTAGAAAACAGCAGACAATTCTGGTAGAGTGGATGCTTCGGAGAGGAGAGGATTCCATTGGCAAAGGTAATAACCTGACCACAATAAAGTAGATCACTTAACAAATAGATTGAGAAGAAGCTGAGAACAAAATTTTTGTACAGCAAATGTAAGGTTAAGGGACAGTATTTACAATATATGTGAGCAGGGAATCAAAACGGTAACCGGAAAATTTGATGTTTGGCATGAAAGGATGCCGGGAAAGAGGAAAAATTGAATATTGAAATAAGTTGAAGCGGTCGTTGTATCTTGCCAGAGAAGGAGATATAACGGCCGCTTATACTATGCCTGGATGCATTTGCGGCAGGCTGCCCGTAGCAAAGCCGATTCCGATTATAACACTTTATCAAAGCACCACTGTAAAACAGCTTCCGCCGCCTTCTGCGTCCGTAACCTGAATGCTGCCGCCGTGGGCTTTTATGATCTCGTAGGCGATGGACAGCCCAAGGCCGAAGTGATCCTTCCGGCTGCGGGATTTTTCCACCCGGTAGAAACGGTCGAATATCCTTTTCTTGTCTGCGTCCGAGATGCCGATGCCGTTATCCTGTACACTGACGGCGAAGCGCTCTTTATGCCGTGCAAGTGACAGTTCGATGCGGCCCTGGTCCGGCGTATAGCTTATGGCATTGTGCAGGAGGATGGCGATCACCTGACTGATGCGCTCCGGATCCACATCGCACAGCGGCAGTGCACCGTCGGGCAGTGTTAACGACAGCTGAATGGGTTTTTCCCGGGCCAGCGGTTCAAAGGCTTCGTAAGAATTCATCAGCAACGTGTCCAACTCCGTGGGTTCTTTTCTGACAGGGAAGCGGTGGCTGTCCGACTGGGAGAGGGTAAGCATGTCCGTGACGAGAGAAGAGACGCGCAGCCCCTCCTGATAAATGGTCCTGATAAAACCTTCCTGCCGTTCCGGGGATGCGTCACGACAGCATTCCGCCGCCGACAGGATGACAGATAAAGGCGTGCGCAGCTCATGGGAGGCAGCGGCCACGAACATGGCCTGCTTCTGCTGGTTTTCCGCGATGGGTTTCAGCAGGATGCCGGTGAAGAACCAGGCAAAGACACCCAGCAGAATGGTAGCGGCAATGTCGATCAGCAGAAAGCGGACGCGCTGCTCCTGCATCTGCAGTTCCAGCCTCTGCAGAGAAGAAAGCACCACCACCTCCAGCACAGAACTGCCCGTACCGAGCTGGATCACACTGCAGAAATACCTTGTTTCCGTTGAGGGAGAGGAGAATTCATATTCGTAGTGGGTAAGGGTGCCGTTTATGCCGTCGCTCACCGTGACGGTGGCATTTTGTTCCGACAGTTTGTTCCGGCTGTCGCGGCTTTCCAGAAGGAGCCGGCTGCTGCCGCTGTCCGCCGGATCATTCAGTTGATTAAAGAGAAAAGGGACGCCGTTATCCAACACAAAGAAACGATAATTCCCCTGTGCTTCCATCTTGGAAAGCCACTCCATGGAAATGACATTCTGCTGTTCCAGATTGGTGGAGATAGTGTTGATATCGTTTTGAAAGGCCTGAAACTGATTGCGGTACAGGCCTTTTTCCGATACATAAAGATAGCAGAGGGACATAACGAGCATGATGACGGCGGTGATTCCTGCGCAGAGCAGTGTCAGCCGCAGATGTACTTTTTTAAACATGGTAAAATGAGTTCCTCTCTATTGTGCCGGGGCAGAGCGACGGGCGATAACTGCTATTGCAGTGCATAGCCGATTCCCCGCACGGTCTTGATCTGCAGGCTGCTTCCGGTATTTTGCAGGCGTCGGCGCAGGAAATGAATGTAGTTGTCGAGATTTCCTTCCTCCACGTTGCTGTCCGGTCCCCAGACTTTCATGAGGATCATGCTCCGGGGCAGGGTCTGGCCTTTGGAGTGGAGGAAAATTTCCAGCAGGGCGGCTTCTTTCTTAGAGAGGGTACAGTGTCCGGCGGGGCCGGTGAGAATGCTCTCGGCGGCCTGCCAGGTGATGTCCCCCACCGTAAAGGAGTCATCCACCGCCAGGGCGTGGGGCCTTCTGGAAACGCAGCGGATCCGGGCCATCAGTTCCTCGAAGGCAAAAGGCTTCACCAGGTAATCGTCGGCGCCCAGATCAAGGCCGGTCACCTTGTCGGTGAGCGTGCCAAGTGCGGTGATCAGGATAACGGGGGTCTTGATACCCTTATGGCGGAGGGCAGTCAGGATATCGGTGCCTTCCATGCCGGGCAGCATCCGGTCAAGCAGGATCACGTCGTAAATATTCTGCTCCCCAAGGTACAGCGCTTCTTCTCCGTCCAGACAGGAATCCACGGTGAAATGCTGTTGTTCTAACTGGTAAGTCAGCGTATCATTCAAATGTCTGTCGTCTTCGGCGAGTAAAATTCTCATGCTTAAGCTCCGTTCCATAGATAAGTTTGTCTGGCAGCCTGTTGTGTTCTGTCTGCATCGAACAGCGGTCAGCTGCGTTCTGCTTCATATACCGGCCGGTTGTCTGCGGCAGGAAGAACAATGAACAGGAAGACGCTTCCTACACCCATGCCGCCAAGCAGAACCGCCACAGCGCGATAAGGGATGAGCTGCCCAAGTGCGCCGGCCAGAAACTGGAAGGCTACCCCGCCCACGGCGAACAGTACATTGAAGAAGGCATTGACTCTGGCCCGCATCTGTTCCGGCAGATAGGACTGCACGGCGCTCTCCCGGATGGTAGCGCTGCAGATCCCCAGACTGCCGCAGAAGAAGCGGTTGGCCAGCATGGCCGGATAGGGAAGAAAAAGGAGAGCCATATCTGCCAGGCTGTAGATAAGATAGACGGCTTTCGTGAAAGGGTATCTTTTATTTACGGGTACTTCCTTTTTATATTGCAGCAGACCGCCGAGCAGTCTGCCGGTCATTTCCGAACTGATCAAAAATCCCAGCATCGTTGCGCCAAGATAAGGCTGAGTCTGAAAATAAACCTGTGTGATGATGCTCAGACCGTTGGAGGTTCCCTGCATAACGCTCATGTTGGCGTAGATGTTGCGGATGCCTTTCTCCTTTTTCAGGAAAGAAAAACCTTCCCGGATGTCAGTACAGTACTGGCGCAGTGTATAGGAAGAGGCGGCAGCTTTCTTTGCTTCCCGGATCAGGCTTTCCGTCATCACGGAGCAGAGCGTGATTCCCGTCACGAGAAAGAAGATTCGATCTATGGTCAGATTTTCATAGAGAAAAGCAGCGATCGGCGACATGACGATGATCACCGTTGGGTAGAGCGTGGAACTGACCGCATAACCTTTCTGTTCCATGCCGCGGGGAATCAGGTCGGGATACCAGGACGCGTAGGCGAGACGGTAAATGACGGAGATGGTGCCGACCGTCAAGGTGAACAGCAGGTAGAGCAGAAAATGAAAGGTGTGCCGTCCTACCCAGAACCCCATGCCTGCATAAACAACCGCCAGCATAAGATCCATTCCCAGGATCCACTTTTTCTTTCCTGCCTTGTCGATAAAAGGTGCGATGAAGATCGGCAGCAGGACATCCGGAAGTATGCCGCAGATCATGACCAGTGAAGATAAGAAAGCCGACTGCGTCTCGTCAAAGACAAGCAGGCTGACCGGCAGGGTCATAGCCTCTCCGCCGATAGCGGAAAGTACTGTGGCCAGTGTAATACAGGAAAAATCCTTTGTCCAGAGTTTTTTGCTTTTCATAATATTGTTCTCCCATTTTTACTTTCATTACCAAAGCGCTTTTGTTCGACCACGTAAGGAATCGTACTCATGCTGCAATCTCCTTAATTTCTGCAATAAATTTATAGTATTTGAACATATAAGAACAGCTCATGGAAATTCTGTCTTGCTTTGGCAAAAAGATTCCAATATCCCTGTAAGTTTTAGGTGGATATAAATATACTTGTTTAAAAGCAAATGAAAATGATTGCTGTGTGCCATACCCAGCTTCATAAGCAATTTGTGTTATTGGTTCATTTGTCTTAACCAGCTTTTCAGCAGCTACTGTAAGTCTGCGGTTTTGTAAGTATTTATAGATGGTAACGCCTGTCTGCTCTGTAAAAACTCGATTAAGATAAAATTTGGAATAACCAATATTTTTTGATATATTGTCTAAGTTAATTTCTTTCTCCAGATTTTTCTCAATATAGTCTATGACTTTCCCTACAACTTCTTTTTGGTCTTTCATGGTACACCTCCCTGCACGCTTACTTATTATAGCAGGTTTAGATGTATCTGTCTTAATAAAAAGTGCTGTTTTGACGCCAAATTTATGACTCTCTTTAAATTTTTTTGATTTTTAGAGATTAAATAGAGAAAAGGCTGTTAGGATGAAATAGTGAAGAAGATGATCAAACCGTGCAGGGAGGTATATGGTTTCATGAGATGGAAGGGATATGAAAAGAAGAGACAAAAGAGCAGATGGCTGGCAGCGGGTTTGGCAGCGTTTATGACGATGGCAGCGGTGTGCGGCTGCGGCGGTGGAGAAACCGGGAGGAGCAAAGACGGTAAAGCAGATGGATCAGAGGGCACCGTGACTGGCGAAGACGGCCAGTCGGAGAAGTACGGCGGAGACGGTGAGGCCATGGGCAGATATCTGGAAGAGGAGAGCGACCTGTCGGAGTATCTTGAGGGGTATCGGAATCATCTTTTCAGGCTGCAGGACGGGAAGCTGGTCATTGCCGAGCCGATGCAGCAGCTTCTGGTGTCGGAAGATAACGGTGCAACCTGGACATGGGAAGAGAATGACTGGCTTTCACCCTTGATCGAGGAGGGCAATTATATCCAAAGCATTGCGATCGGGGCGGACGGAACGAAGGGTGTTGTCTATACGCTTATGGATGCGGCCGAAGGCATGGCAGGTGACGGACAGGACGAGGATGAGCCGGAAAGCGGCGAAGACCAGAACGAATCAGACAACGGGCAGCCGGCACAGGATACCGATGCGGCAGACGGCGGAGACGGTGCAGAAACGGCAGATGATGCAGCGGACCCGGATGCGTCAGGAGATGAGCCGGAAGACAGCTTTCAGGAATCAGCCGGCAATGAATGGTGGATTTCGCCGAAACCCTCAGTGCTCGTCGTGAAACCGGACGGCACGCAGCTTCCGGTGGAATTTCCGGCAGCGGAGGAGGAGTATCCGGTGCATATCTGGATTGCGGACAACGGACGCATCTTCCTTGGCACTTACGGCGATGTGCTCTATGAGGTGAAGGAGGACGGCAGCTGTGAGCGTTTTCTGACACTGGAAAACAGTCCGCAGATGATCGCCTTTCAGGGAAGCCGTATGATCATAGACGGTTACGAGTTTGAGGGGCTTTTGATCTATGACATGGAAACGCAGGAATATATCAGCGATGAGGCGCTGGATACTTTTGTGAAAGAGAATTACGGGGACCGCACTTTTAACGGCGGCAGCTGGTACGATCTGTATTGTTTTCCGGGCGGGGAGGATGTGATCTATCTGGCCGGGAAAAAGGGAGTGCACCGTCATGTGATCGGCGGCGGCGCCATGGAACAGATCATTGATGCCAGCCTTTCTTCCTTCGGCAATCCGGCCAGACATCTGCTGGGGATGGTGACGCTGGAAAACAACGAGTTTATGACAGTTTTTACAGATGCGCGTCTGGTTCGTTACGTCTACGACACCACAGTGCCCACGGTACCGAATGAGACGGTGCGGGCATACAGCCTGACGGATAATGCTTCGCTGCGGCAGGCAATCTCGCTGTATCAGGCGCAGAATCCGGAGGTGTACGTGGAATATGAGATCGGTATGGAGGACGGAAGCGCCGTCACGAGGGAGGATGCGTTGAAGAAGCTGAATACCCAGATCATGGCGGGACAGGGACCGGACTTTCTGATCCTCAGTGATCTGCCGGCAGACTCTTATATAGAAAAAGGGCTTCTCGCAGATCTTGGTCCTTTGATCGACAGTCTGGAAGGGGAGGAAAAGCTGTTTGACAACGTTGTGGATGCATTCAGGAAAGACGGCAGTCTCTATACCGTTCCCTGCGATGTGAACCTGCCGACGATCCTGTGCCGGGAGAAGTATATAGCGGACGTTCAGGATCTGGAAGATATCGCGGATGCGATGGAAAAGCTGCGGGCCGACAATCCGGAGAAGGATCTGCTGCGGGTCTGCTCGGAAAAGGGCGTGATGAAGACTTTCAGTGTAGGCTATGCCCCTTTCTGGAAGACGGAAGCGGGAGAGATCGATCTGCAGGCGGTGGAGGAGTTTCTGACACAGACGAAGCGGATCTATGATGCGCAGATGGACGGCCTGCCGCAGGAGATCGTGGAGGACTATGAGAGGCGGAATGAGGAGTATATAGAATATACCGGAACGCGCTATGAAGATGATACGTATTTTTCCTACGGCATGGACGATATGAACTATACGATGGGATACCGGCAGTTTTTGGCCGGAACGCTGGGCGGCCCTTACGGTTATGCGGAGCTGACAAGCGTACCGCGGACGAAGCAGTTTGCGGACTGCATAAACGTTCCCATGGACGGAAAAGAAGGAAGCGTGTTCTGTGTACATACACTGGCAGGGATCAGCGCGGTATCGGAGCAGCAGGAACGTGCGGAAGGACTGCTTAAGGTGCTGCTGGGATCGGAAAGTCCGGCGGACGGTTTTCCGGTAAATCAGGCGGCTTTTGAGAAGGAGCTCTATCCGGATGACTATGAATCGCCGGATGTGCCTTATTCGGATATGGCTTATGTGGAGGAAGACGGAAAGGCATACACATGGACAATCTACTGGTTCGACGAGGCAGCGGCGGATGCGCTCCGCAGCCGGATCAGATCGGTGAACAGGGCTTATGTGGAGGACCGGGAGCTGGAAGAGGCAGTCTATCAGGCCGGGACCGCCTACATGCGCGGCGAGATGAGCGTGGAAGAAGCGGTTGCGGACGTGGAGAAGAGCATGTCAATCTATATGGCGGAATAGAGCAGGCCGAGGGCCGGAAGAAGGAAACGGCCGGAAAGAAACGCGGTGCAGATGACAGCGCAGGATGGAGGAGATGTTTGAGCAATGAGTGTGACAAAGCGTAGAAAAAGGCGAAAGGGCGGCTTGCGGGCACATAAGGATAGGCGGGCGTTTCTGGTGTTTTTGGCGCCGAGTCTTGCGGGGGTGGCGGTGTTTGTGCTGATGCCGTTTCTGGATGTGTTCGGCCGGTCTTTCAGGACGGTGGTGACGGGGCAGTTTGTCTGGTTCGAGAATTATAAGACCATCTTTGCGAACCAGGCATTCCAGCTGGCAGTGAAGAATACATTCCGGTTTACACTGGTCTGTATTCCGCTGCTGGTGGTGATCGGGCTGATGATCGCCATGCCCGTCAGTAAGTTAAAGAGTATGGGGACGATCAAATCGCTGTATCTGTTCCCGCTGGCAATGCCTACGGCCACCATTGTGATCGTGTGGAAAATGGTCTTCTATAAACAGGGATTCTTAAACCTGTTTTTGACGAAGCTGGGAGCGTGGACAGGGCTGTGGGGTGAGTTTCATACGGATTACCTGGGGACGGGAGCGGCCTTCTGGGTGCTGGTTTTCAGCTATATCTGGAAAAATACAGGCTACACGGTAGTGCTCTGGCTGGCGGGGATTCTGGGGATTCCGGGTGAATATCTGGAGGCCGCCAGAGTGGACGGGGCCACGGAGCGGCAGTGCTTCTATCGGATCATTCTGCCGAATCTGAAAGGGAGCCTCTACACCATCGTGATCCTCTCTTTCCTGAATTCTTTTAAGATCTACCGGGAGGCTTATCTGGTGGCAGGCGCGTACCCACAGCAGGATATGTATCTGCTGCAGCATCTTTTTAACAACTGGTTCGTCAATCTGGATTTCGATAAGATGGCGGCGGCAGCGGTCTGTGTGGGCGGATTTTTGTTTGTGGTGATCATGCTGCTGCAGAGAATGTGGGACAGCAGGACATAAAAAGAGGATAAGAGACAGCAGAACATAAGGCTGATAACTTTATGGTTTCAGACACAGTGGATATATAGGAAACGAAATTTCTAATGTCATTAACTATAAGAATCAGGAAACAGATCAGGTTGAAAAAGAAAAGGATGTGACAAAGAGATATGGATTTTAGGAAATTGGGAGCAGGGTGGAAAGAGCTTAGGCGGGGGATTACGATCTGTCTGCTGTTTGTGCCGACGCTGCTTGTCTGTCTGCCGATCGTACTGCTGGTGACGGGATCGGTGATGGGGAACGGAGAGCTGCGGCAGTATCTGGCGCCGGTGTTTTCGGATGCGCTTACCTATATCAGCTGGAAGCTGGTGCCGGATTATCCTACCTTTGAAAGCTACGGGAAGCTGCTTTTTATGACACCGCAGTTTTTTGTGCTGTTCTGGAATTCCATGAAGATGGTGGGCTGTATCCTGCTGGGGCAGCTGGTGATCGGGGTGCCGGCGGCGTGGGCCTTTGCGGTTTATGAAGTGCGGGGGAGCAGGGCGTTGTTTGTCCTTTATGTGGTGTTGATGCTTCTGCCCTTTCAGGTGACTATGCTGTCCAGTTATCTGGTCTTAAACCGGCTGGGAATGCTGGACACGCCGGCAGCGGTGATTTTGCCGGCGGTGTTTTCCACGTTTCCGGTATTTCTGACGTATGGCGGATTTCGCTGTATTCCCGTGCAGCTTTTTGAGGCGGCGCGGATCGACGGTGCGGGCGAGTGGCGTATCTTCTGGAAGCTGGGGATGCCGCTTGGCAAAAGCGGCCTGCTGTCGGCGATGGTGCTGGGCTTTCTGGAGTACTGGAACATGATGGAACAGCCGATGGCATTTCTGGAAAACAAGGCGTTGTGGCCGTTGTCCCTGTACCTGCCGGAAATTACCTGGGCGCAGGCGGGATATGCCTTTACGGCATCCATCATTACGCTGATCCCGGCGGTTTTCGTGTTTGTCTGGGGACAGGATTATCTGGAGCAGGGCATTATTTTTTCCGGTTTGAAAGAGTAATGTAAGGGCGGTCGGTAAGAACGACAGCGGTTGATAAGAAATGAAAAATAAATGCAGCAGGAGGAGATAACGTTGGAGGATAAGAGGAAGAAAAAAATCGTGACGGGATTCCTGGTATTTCTGGCGGCTATGTGGCTGTGTACCGTGATCTCGAAAAGCATCTATGCATCCAGGCTTCCGATTGTTTCGACGGAATCCATTGAAAGTAAATATGTGGAGCATGTGGTGAATGTGGACGGTATCGTGGTGGCGGGAGAGAAGAATCCGGTCACGGCGCTTGGCGGTCTGCGGGTGGAGCGGCTTGCGGTGCAGGTAGGAGACCAGGTGGAAGAGGGGGATGTGCTTTTGGCCATTGATCTGGAGGATCTGGCGTCTATTATGGAAGAAAAGCAGAATGCCATCGCCAGGATTCAGACACAGGTAGATACGATCTTGGCCAATGAAGAGCTGGCAAGGCAGCGGAAGGCGCTGGAAGAACAGCGTGCCAGAGAGGATTACGATGAGCTGGCAAGGCACGAGGATACGCTGGTGGGCCGGGCGGCGGAGGCTTACAGTCAGATCAAGGACGAGATAGGGGAACAGAGGGAAGGCTCTTTTACGGAAGACGGCGAGTATATCAGCGGTGCCGCCGATGAGGAACTGGAGGATGCGCTGCAGCAGGCGGCCTATGCGGAAGCGGATGCCAAATGGCAGAGGGATTCGGCGATGAAGGATGCCGGCCGGAAAGTGGAAGATATTCTGGCGCCGGAGAATGAGGATGCCACGCTGGAGGTAAGTCAGCTGGAGCTTGCCGATCTGCGGGCGAATCTGGCGCTCTATCAGGAAGTAAAAAATGCAAACGGGGAGATCAGGGCGGAACATGGCGGCATGGTCACGGATATTTTCATCACGACGGGCGGCAGAACATCGGATTCGGCGGTGATGCTGCTGGCCGATGATTCCGTGCCCTGCCAGTTCAAGACTACGCTGACGCAGGAACAGAAGAAGTACGTGGGGTTAAACGATACGGTGTCCTTAAAGCTGGACGGCAGCAGTAAGGAGAAGGAAGCGGTCATCGACTATCTGGCGGAGAGCAGTTCTGCTCCCGGCAGCTATGAGGTGTATATCAATCTGCCGGAAGGAACGGGGGTACCGGGGATGTCGGGCACGATGAGCCATGTAGAGTCGGGAGAGAAACGGCCCTGCTGTGTGACGCCCGCCGCGGTGACGACGGTGGAAGGGCGCAGTCATGTTTATGTGGTCAGAGAGCGGGAAGGTATTCTGGGTATGGAATACTACGCGGAGCAGGTCAGCGTGCGGATCGCGGATCAGAACGACTACTTTGTGGCGCTGGAGAATGCGCCGCTGGATCAGGAGGACAGGATCATTATATCTTCTACCAAGGCGCTTGAAAATGGGGAGATTGTCAGGCTGTCGGAGTAGGATACGATAAGTGATTGAGTATGGTATTGGCAGTTCGGGGAGGCCTGCGCAGCAGCTGTGCAGGCCTCCCCGAAGATTACAGCTTCCCGCACAGATACGCGTAGGCGTTCAGGATCGTAGCGGAGCGTTTTCCGGCGATGAAATAATAATCCATCTGTACTTCCTGTTCTGCACAGAGGTAGGTGCCGTAGGTTGGCAGGTCGCAGCAGATCACCGGGCTGTCGGCGGCCAGAACGATGCCGTATCCCTTCTCGGAAAGCAGGAAGGGCAGCGTGCCGGGAGCGGTCACAGCCTGTGGTTTTTGACCTGGCGCCATGCTGTTATGTGCGTTGAAGACAGGCTGGTCTTTGTGAGAGATATATCTGGCGGTCTTGCGGATATTTATGCCTTTGGTCTCTCCGGCTCCCATGGCGTAGACGGTCTCGTTTTTGGGCCAGTCGGGGTAGAGCCAGACTTTCATCCGGCCGCTGGCAGCCCCTTCCAGCTGCCGGCATTCTTTGTTCCGCTCCGCAAACAGCAGTTTCTTATCCCGCGTCATAAAGCGGATGGCGCCGCTTGTCTTATCTGTCTGCACAAGCAGCTCGTCGGTCATCAGGTCTATGGTGGTGGCAGATTCTTTGTACATCCAGGTGCGCTCTGTCCTGCGGACGGCGATGGCGGGATGGAAGCGGTCTTCAATCTGTCCGCTCTTTGCAAAAGTGACCCGCACGATGGCGCTGCCCACGGGACTTAAGCGCAGTACACCGTAACGGCTGTGAAGATAGAGGCCGTCCGGCTGCTTTGCGCTCCAGCGCACGGCCAGATCGATCTTGCCGTGGCCCGCCGGGCGCAGAATCTCGGTGGCGGGCATATCGCCGAATTCCGGAAAGGTTTCCTGCATCACAGGGGCGTTGTTCTCCGGTTTTGGCAGGGCAGGGGTTTGTCCGTCCGGGGTGTGTGCAGCATGGCGCTGCGGCGGTCTGCCGGGCTGAGGAGTGGTGGCTTTTGCCACATCCGGGGTACGGGCATTGCCGCCGGGACTGGTATTGTGCGTGGCGGTGGCTGGTTCGGGCAGACGGTTTTGCACGATGGATATTTTCTTTTTCGGCAGCCGGCCGGGGCTTCTCTGTTCGGCGGACAGGGCATGAGGAGCGCGGGTGGTGTCTGCAGTCTCGGTTCTTGTCCCGGCGCTTTTCCGGGAAGTGGCATGAGCCGTTCCGGCAGGTGCGACGGAAGAAAGCGGGTCGTTTGCAGCGGGCGCCTTGTCTGCCGGAAGTGGATGTTCCGGCACGGGATCCGTGATCAGTCCGGTCAGATTTCCGGTGTGCAGGATGCAGAGCTCATGCAGGGCGCGGGTTGCGGCTACGTAGAGCAGCTTCGCATGGCCGTCCTCCACGGGATAGTCTTCCCGCGTGGGATTTAAGAGCAGTACGGCGTCAAATTCCAGTCCCTTGGTATAGTCCACCGGCAGAACCATAATGCCGTTGCCGAAGACGGCCTTCTCCGAATCGCTCTCGATACCCTCCAGCCAGGCGGACAGCTCACCGGCGGTCTTTGCGGCATCGCTTAAGCTGCGGCAGATCACGGCGATGGTATCCCAGCCCTTTTCCCGCCAGCCGCGGCAGGTGTCGACCACGGACCTGATGAGGGCAGGCCTGTCCGGCAGCTGTCTTGTCTGTACCGGACTACCATGACGCAGGACGGGTTCCACCGGATAGACGAAGAAACGGCCGTGGCGCAGGATGCGGGTGGCAAAGTCGGAGATCTCCACCGTGTTGCGGTAGCTCTTTTTCAGAAGGCCAAAGGTATCGGCGGGGTCGGGCAGGAGCAGTTCGCGCAGGGCTTCCCAGTCGTTTAAGCCGTAGCCGAAATGGATGTTCTGGGAGACGTCGCCCATCACCGTATAGGTACAGCCGCGGATGCAGGCGTGCAGGACGTGGTAGGCCATCATGCCGAAATCCTGTGCTTCGTCGATGACGATATGGTGCGCCTCGCTGATGACTTCCGTCTCCTTGACCCGTTTGTAGAGGTAGGCCAGTGCGGCCAGGTCGTAGACATCGAAGGCTGTGTCCGGGATGGCGATCGTTGCGCCGTCTGCATTCTGTTTTACCAGAAAGTCATGATAAAGTTCATAGATTGACTTTTTCCAGACATTGACGCCGTAATGCCGGCGGTAGGCTTTGAGGATGGCTTTCTTCTCCGGCTCTGTGTATTTGATGCCTTTGCCCAGAAATTCTTCTTTGATCTTATTGCGCAGGCGGTCGTTCAGCATGTTGATCTTGCTCTGGATGGAGACGGTGGGATTCTGCCGCAGGTAGCGTTCCACGGCTTCACCTTCCAGCAGGCAGACAAGGTCGCGGGGGTTGGTTTGGCCTCCGGTAGTGTCGAATACGCCGAACTTACCGTCCTGAAGGCCTTCTACGAACTGCTTCGGGTTCAGGTAGACGGATTTACAGGAGATGGTGCGCTCTTCCAGCCGGCGGCAGTAGTCTTCCAGTGCCTGGAACCAGCCGGCGCTGCCCTTGATGCTTTCGTCAGCGCCCGAATCTGCCGATCCGGAAGAAGAGGCGGCGGAGGGCACGGTCCGGTTCACACTTCGGATGGTATATTTCTCTTTATCCCAGTCTTCATACAGAAGCCTTACGAAAAGCTCTTCCATGGTCATCTGGCGCACGCCGTAGACGTCCAGATCCGGCAGGACGCCCGTGATATAATCCAACAGGATGCGGTTGCTGCCCACGATATAGAAATCATCGGGGCGGAAACGGTCCTCGTAATTGTAGAGGATATATGAGATCCGGTGCATGGCTACGGTGGTCTTGCCGGAGCCTGCCACGCCCTGCACGATGATATTGTGGTAGGGTGATTTACGGATGATTTCATTCTGTTCTTTCTGGATCGTGGCAACGATCTCACTTAACACGGCCTGCTTGTTTTTGGCCAGATATTTGGTGAGCAGGTCGTCGTTGGCGATCACTTCGCTGTCGAAATAGTCGAGCAGCTTACCCGATTCGATCTCGTAGGTACGTTTCAGCTGCAGGTCGATGGCGATTCTGGCCTCACCCGGTGCCTGGTAGCTGCATTTTCCAAGGCCGTTTTCGTAGTAGACGCCTGCCACGGGAGCGCGCCAGTCAATGACGATCTGGTGAGTGGAGTCTTTGGCGATACCGCCCTTGCCGATGTAGAGAGATTCCGTCTTGTCAAGGGATTCGTCATGAAAAATGATCCTGCCGAAGTAGGGCTTGTTCTGCGCCTTTTCATTTCGCTGCAGGGCGCGCTTCATATGGTCGTGCAGGGTGACGGTGTTGTTGAGGATGGTGAGGACTTCCACGTCATTGTCGTGATAATGGGCAAGCATTTCGTCGATATCCTCCTGCATCCTTGCAACTTCTCTCCCATAATGGGAGAGATTGTCCTCCACGACGGCAAGCGTCTGCTGCAGGTAGGCTTCTTCGGCCTTCCGAGAAGTGGCTGCGTTCGTCTGGGTTGGTTTTGTGCTCATGTGTGACCTCCTGTGTTCCGGTGCCGGACAAATGATAGTAACAGTTTGCGGCCGGTCGGCCGTGAACTGTTACTATTGTAAGGAAAAATCGAAAATATTACTAGACTTTTATTTTCCGATGTGATAAAGTGGATATTAGAGTTGTGCCTGAAATAAATATTCTGAATATAGTCAACAGAAGTTCACTTTTTGGGAAAACAGTGCGGAATAAGTGCACCGGCAGATTCGGATCACAGCCTGTATTCTGCATTTTGATAAGAAGGGTGCAGGAAGAGTGCACTGTCTCCAGAAATATTACAGTTCTGGAGACAGCAATAGATCAGCGGAAACTGATGGAAAGTTTCTTGCCCAGTCCGTGGGCTAATAACTGCAGGGTAGAGATCGTAGGGCTGCAGGTTCCGTTCTCGATGCGGCTGATATTGGACTGACGGATGCCGGAGCGTTCCGCCAGTTCTTTTTGTGTCATATTCGAAGCTAATCTTGCCTCGATCAGTGCTCTTGCGACTTCGAACTCGGTTCTGGTGGCTTCGTGTTCTGCGCAAAAGGCGGGATTTGTCATCTGTTTTTCTAAGTATCTGCGAAGATCGTTCATGATGTTTGTCTCCTTTCCCGGGCTCTGTGCTCATAATCGGCTTTGTATTGTCTGGCCAGTTTTATTTGAGCGCGTGGTGTTTTCTGTGTCTTCTTTATGAAACCGTTCGTCACGACAATCCTATTATCTGTATAGAAAAAATAGAAAATGCGTGAGATGTCACTGGAAAATTTTATTCTAAGTTCAAACAGGCCGTTTCCCACTGACTTTGAATATGGTTCCCGCAGGGTATTGCCGAATTCTTCTAAAATGAGCAGGCTGTCCAATGCTTTATTTCTCATTTTGATGTTCAGGCTGTCGAGAAATTCTTCTACGGGAGCAGTTCCATCGGTCATCCGATAAAATTTAATGTCAAACATAGTTCCCTTTCTTATAAGATATTCCTTTTTTGATATAATGTCAACAGTTTTTTTATTTTTTGTTGCAGTTGTTACTTTTGCGTAACGGTTGAATAAGAATCCTGGTGAATCACCGGAACTTCCATTAAGGAAGCAAGAAACGTGATAACTGTCCATAAAGACGCCGGCATTGGACAGTCAGGAGACGAATCTTTAGATATATAGTAAACGACATAATAAATTTCTGTTTCTGTTTCCTGCAGGAGCCGTAAGTAGTAGCTCCTGTAAGACTGAAAATGAAATTTCCAGTATCGTTAACTATAGCAATACTATACTACGAATATAGGAATAATGCAAACAGATTTTTAGAACGAAACTGCATTGTTTTTTTGCAGAAAGCATACAGAAAATGTTACTATACTATTGACAGAAGGGTGCATTGGGGCAGATTGCTTTTCGGGAGAATGAAATCTCCGTCTGGGTGATTGGAAGCGGGAAGCGTTCCGGTTACAATAGACTCATAAGATATGGAAAGGGGAGAAGGGGTATGTACTTGGAAACCAGTCGCCTGATCCTGCGGGATTATGAAGAGCGGGACAGGGAAGATTACTATAGGCTGAAAACGGATAAGCAGACGATGTACTACCTGCCGGATATCGGGTTTGTTTCGCGGCAGGAAGCCGACGAGGAATTTCGGCAGGTGCTGACGGATGCGGGGAGGGTGGACAGAACCTTTTATTTCCTCCACATGGAGCTTAAAAGTACCCATGAGCAGGTGGGAAGTATCGGGTATACGGTGAAGGCCCGAACACCGGTGGGGAAGATCGTACATGCAGGATATTTTACGTATCCGAAGTTCTGGCATAACGGGTATGTGACAGAAGCCTTCCGCCGGGTGTTGGAGTTTGCATTTGCAGAGGATGGAGTTTACCGGGTGACAACGGGATGCTTTGCGGAGAATGCGCGTTCCGAGCAGGTCATGATCAAATGCGGCCTGATCAGGGAGGCGGAGCATGTGGACTGGGAGTGGCATGACGGCAGGATGAAGACACGGCTGGAGTACCGAATGCTGCGGCATGAGTGGAAGGGGCAGTAAGAAAAGGGGGATGCGTAAATGGCAGCGATCAGGCTTAGAATTTACGATCTGAGAAAAGCAGGGCAGATGAGTCAGAAGGAGCTGGCGGACGGGGTCGGCGTTTCCGTGCAGACGGTGAGCAAGTGGGAGAACAATGTCTGTATGCCGGATATTGCACTGCTGCCGGATATCGCGAAATTTTTCCGGGTGACGGTGGATGCGCTTCTGGGGCTTGTGCCGCTGGCCGGAGAAGAGTATATACCGGTTCGGAGCGGAGAGAAGGATTACTGGGAGGACAGGCTGGCCTATCTGAAAGCCAGCAGGCGGGCGATGTGGAACGAGGATTATCTGCGCTTTCTGGTGGAGCAGGTGTGGAAGATCGACAGGCCGGTGGACGTGCTGGACTGCGGCTGCGGCTTCGGATATATGGGCCGGATGATGCTGCCGCTTCTGCCGGAGGGCAGTACTTACACGGGGATTGATTTCAGCGTCAGCCTGCTGCAGGAGGCAAAGCGGCTTTTGGGACGGGAGAGCTGGCAGAGCGAGTTTATCTGTGATGATTTTCCGTCGCATGAATTTCACAGGCATTATGACGTGACAATCAGCCAGTGTGCCATGCGCCATGTGAACGATCCCCGGGCGTTCCTGCGAAAGATGGTTGCGCAGACGAAGCCGGGCGGTCTGGTGATCGCCATTGATGTGAACCGGGAGCTGGAGAGCGACGGGCTGTATATAGAAGGCCTGGAATACGCCGGACTATGCGACCGTATGGGATTTCGTAAGATGTGGGAGAAGGAGCGGCAGTGCCAGGGACGGGATTACGCCATCGGTATGCGGCTTCCTCTGATGATGTGGGAAGAAGGGCTTGCGGATGTGGACGTGCGGATGAATGACCGCGTGTCGCTGATCTGCCCGGAGCGGGAGGATCATGAGGAGATGCTGGCCTGTTTGCTGGAGGAAAAAGGCTGGACGGAGCGTATCAGCGCCGAGGCGGAGGAAGAGACCGTGCGCGGGTTTATGAATCACGGTATGGACCGGAAAGAGGCGGAGAGCCATTGCCGCAGGCAGCGGAAGATCCAGCGGTATGCGGCGGAGAACAGAGCGGCGCTTAGATGTTTGCATTATCGGGGGCTGCTGGTGAGTTATGGGTGGAAGAGAAAGCCCGATGCAGCTGCGATATAGGCAGCATAAAGGAAAGAAAAACAAAGCAGGAGGAAAAAGAAAATGGGAATTGTGATCAAAAATGCGTTGGCGGTTCTGCCGGAAGGGGCAGAGGATGTGGTACGGGAGACGGGTATCTACGTGGAGAAGGACAGGATCGTGGGGATCGGACAGGCACCGGCGGGATTTCAGGAGGAAAAGGTGATCGACGGGACGGATAAGCTGGTGATTCCCGGTCTGGTCAACTGCCATACTCATTCTTATATGTCGTTTATGCGGAATGTGGCGGACGATCTGTCCTTCATGGACTGGCTGTTCGGCACCATTGACCCGATCGAGCAGCAGATGACGGATGAGGATACGTACTGGGGTGCGAATCTGGCCATCATCGAGATGATGAAGAGCGGGACGACCTGCTTTAACGATATGCAGATGAACATTCATCAGACGACCCGGGCGGTCAGGGAATCCGGGATGCGGGCGGTGATCAGCCGTGGGCTGGTGGGCAGCGGCAATGATGAGGGCGGACAGATGCGGCTGCGGCAGGCTTACGAGGAGCGGGACGCGGCGAAGGACTGTGACCGGTTGTCCTTTGTGCTGGGGCCCCATGCGCCATACACCTGTGATGAGGCATATCTGAAAATTGTTGCCGAAGAGGCGAAGAAGAACGGTATGGGCATCCATATCCATCTGTCGGAGAGTGAGAGTGAGATCGGACAGATCAGAGAGAAATACGGCTGCAGTCCAATCGCGCTGGCAGACAGATGCGGCCTGTTCGATGTGCCGGCCGTTGCGGCCCACTGTGTGCAGATCGACGAGGCGGACATGGATATTCTGAAAGCAAAAAATGTCAGCGTAGTGACCAATCCGGCCAGCAATATGAAGCTGGGCAACGGCTTTGCGCCGGTGGCCGGTATGCTGGCAAAGGGGATTAACGTCTGTCTTGGCACGGACGGCGCCGCCAGCAATAACTGCCTGAACATGTTCCATGAACTGAGCCTGCTTACGCTGATCCATAAAGGCACGGGCAGAACACCGCAGTGCGTCAGCGCCAGGGAGGGCTTTCGCATCGCGACGATGAACGGCGCCCGGGCGCTTGGTATGGAGAAGGAGATCGGCAGCATTGAAGTCGGAAAAAAGGCGGATCTGGCGATTCTTGATCTGAATACGCCTTCGCTGACACCGAGAAATAACCTGATTGCAGGCCTGTCTTATTCGGCGAACGGATCGGAGGTAGAGACCGTGCTCATCGACGGTAAGATCACCATGGAGAACAGGAAACTTCTGACCGTCGATGAACAGCTTGTGTACCGGAAGATTCAGGAGATCATCGAGAGGATGGGGCTGGATAAGAAAGTATATTAAACAGTCGGTGACCGGTATCATCCCGGCAGCCGCACGACGAACACACTCCCGCAGGGCAGATTGTCCTGCACGGATATCCTGCCGTGGTGGGCGGAAATGATCTCATAGGCGATGCTTAAGCCAAGCCCGAAGTGCCCTTTGGTGCTTCGGGCTTTTTCTGCCCGGTAGAAGCGGGAGAAGATGCGCTTCTTATCGCTGTCAGGAATGCCGACGCCGGTGTCGCTGACGGTGATCTCGAAGAGATTTTTTCTGTCCTGACGACAGGTGAGCGACAGCGATACAAAGCCGTTTTCCGGCGTGTAGCTGACGGCATTGTGCAGCAGGATAGAGAGCACCTGCGCGATGCGGTCGGGATCGCAGGATAAGCGCGGCAGCGGCACATCCGGCAGCGTCAGGGAGAGGGTCAGCTTCTTTTGCCTGCACAGGGGTTCAAAGGCTTCGTAGGCATTGGTACACAGGGTATCCAGCTCGACTTCCTTCTTTTCGATGAGGAAACGGCCTGAGTCGGAGTGGGCCAGAGTCAGTAGATCGTCGATCAGCGTATTCATGCGCCGGCCTTCTTTGCGGATGGTTTGGAAGAAACCGGCCTGCTCCTGTGGGGTGGCGGTGATGCAACACTCGTTGGTGGCCAGGATGGCGGACAGGGGCGTGCGCAGCTCGTGAGAAGCGGAAGCGATAAACTGCATCTGGTTCTCGTGGTTCTGCTGCAGCGGTCTTAGCAGTCTGCCGGTAAAGAACCAGGAGAAGACGGAGAAGGCCAGAGCCGCCAGCAGGTCAAGCAGCAGGAAAAGCAGCCGTTGATGGGTGATCTGTGCCTGCAGTCCGGCCAGCGGATTTAAGATCAGGATGCGGGAGTGGGTCTGACCGCGTTCGATGTCGATGAGGCTGCTGTAATAGTGCTCCCCTGTGGAAGGCGAAGTGAACTCATATTCGTCATGATGAATGCCGAAATAGTTGCTGCTATAGGAGATGACCGTTTCGGATTCAAACATCATGTCATAGGCCTGCAGACTTTCCGACAACAGATATTGACCGGATAAATCATTTGTAGAGCCTGTATGGTTGGTCCCTTTTGTACCGGCTGCCTCAGTTTTCAGGGTATTGTAGAGAAAAGGTTTATCGTTGTCGGTGACGAAGATCTGATAGGCATTTCTGGCTTCCAGTCCGGCCAGCCACTGCATGGAAATATAGGTGGACTGTTCCAGGCTGGAAGCGATCGTGCTGATGTCGTTGCGAAAAGAGGCGAAATGGTTTTTGTAAAGGCTGTTTTCGGATACCTGCAGGTAGAGCAGGGACATGAAGATCATGATCGCGGTAGTCGTACCGGCACATAATAAGGTAAAAAGAAAATGAGCTTTACGGAACATGCGGGAATCCTTTCTGGGCGCTTTTTATATGGGCATTGCCCTTTTAACTGATGAACAGGCCATACCCCACGCCGCGAACGGTCTTGATCTGCAGCGTGCTTTCCACGGATTTCAGGCGGCGGCGCAGGAAATGGATATAGTTGTCCAGATTGCCGGTCTCCACATCGCTGTCCGGGCCCCAGACTTTCAGGAGCAGGGTATCCCGGGCCAGTGTCTGCCCCGGGGTATGCAGGAAGGCTTCCAGCAGGTCGCCCTCGTGTTTGGAGAGTGTGCAGGTGCCGGAAGGGCCGGACAGGCACATGTCGCGGACGGCCCATGAGATATCGTGGTAAGTAAGCCGTCCGTCTGCCTGTCCGCTCAACATCAGAGAGCGTCTGGTAACGCAGCGGATTCTGGCCAGCAGTTCTTCAAATTCAAAAGGTTTCACAAGATAATCGTCGGCTCCCAGATCCAGCCCCAGGATCTTATCTTTCAACGCTCCCAGCGCCGTGATCAGGATCACGGGAGCAGTGACGCCATGCCTGCGCAGGGAGGAGAGCACTTCGGTCCCTTCCTGAAAGGGCAGCATACGGTCCAACAGGATCACGTCGTAGATATTCTGTTTTCCATAATAAAGAGCATCTTCTCCGTCGTAGCAGCTGTCTACATTATAACCCTGTCCGGTGAGATGCCAGGTCAGGGCCTTATTCAGATCCCGGTCGTCTTCCGCCAGTAAAATACGCATGTGAAATTCTCCCTTCAAATTTTCTTTTTTTATGATACCACAGGATTCTTTAAATAATCTCTAAGAATTTCTTAATATGTTTAGAGACTTCTTAGAGATTATTCTGATAAGATGCAGTAAAAGGGAGCAGGCTGAGAGAAGGAGGAAAGTTTTGGCGATGAAGAAGATGTGTTTGCGAAAGACAGTGAGTTTCCTGCTGGTTCTTAGTATGATCATGGCACTGGCGGGCTGCGGCAGTGGAGATCCGACAGCACCGGGCAGTGGGGCGGATACCGATAGCGGTATTGATGGCAGCGGCAACATGGATCCGGTATCCGGAGACGTGGGAGACGCGGAGTCAGACAACACAGCAGCCATGGGACGTTACGTGGAGAAGGAGCTTGACCTGACGGAATTTTTGGCAAACAGCGACGGCAACAGAGGACTCCGCAGGCGCTTAGACGGCAGTCTGGTGATCTTAAGCACGATAAGCGGCCTTGTGGTGTCCGAAGATGAAGGCGCTACCTGGCAGGCGGAAGCGCCGAACTGGTTTCAGGCCATAAAGCAGGAAGAGAAATATATCATTGATATGGATATGGCGGCGGACGGCACCACGGCCGTCCTGTATAACAGCGGCGGGGTGGAGGAATATGACCCCACGCTGATGCTGGTACTGCCGGACGGTACGCAGGTGCCGGTGGAAGCGGAACTGACGGAGGAGGAGAGCAGTTTCAGTACGCTGGCCGTTTCTGAGGAGGGCAGGATCATAGCCGGTACGGTGTCGGAGACGCTGTATGAGATCCATACGGACGGCAGCGCAGAGAAGTACCTGACGGTGGAAGAGCGGCCACAGTGGATGAAAATACAGGACGGTCTGCTCTTTATGGACAGCGAAGTCGGCGATATGCCGGTAATCTTTGATATGGAAGCGGAAGTCTGGGTGGAAGATGATGTGCTGCAGGAGTTTGCAGCGGCCAATTACGGCAGCCGTTATTACAACGGCTACACCTTTCAGAACATGTACCTCCTGCCGGGTGAGGAGCAGACGGTCTACACCATCGGCGGCAAAGGGATCCACCGTCATGTGATCGGCGGCAATATGATGGAACAGATCGTGGACGGGAACCTGTCCATGCTGAGCAATCCAAACTATACCATCAATTCGGCCATCCGGTTGGAGGGGGATGAGTTTCTGGTGCTTTTTGCCAACTGTAAGCTGATGCGCTTTACCTACGACCCGGATGCCCCGGCGGTGCCGGAAAATATGCTCAAGGTCTACAGCTTGAGGGAAAGCGATGACATGCGGAAGGCCATCGCCGGCTTCCAGTCTCAGAATCCCGACAGTTTCATCTCCTATGAGGTAGGGATGCCGGAGGGGGCGGCGGTGACGAGGGAAGATGCGTTGAAGAAGCTGAACACCCAGATCATGGCCGGTACGGGGCCGGACCTTTTGATCATGGATGATCTGCCGATCCGCTCTTATGTGGAAAAGGGGCTTCTGGACGATCTGACGGAGTATCTTGCACAGTACAGTGTGGAGAATGCGCTTTACGATACGATCATTAATACGATGAAAATAGGCGGTAAGGCCTATATGGCGCCGGCTACGGTCAGCCTGCCCGTGTTGGTGGGAGAAGAGCAGTATGTGTCAAATGTGACGAGCCTGTCAGATCTGGCGGACCGGATCGAGGCGAGACGAAAAGCGGATCCCGGGCAGGATATCATCGGGATGATCAGTGAGCGGGGCGTCCTGAAACGCTTCGCACCGGTGAGTGCGCCGACCTGGATCGATGGGGACGGCCAAATTGACAGGCAGGCTCTGGGGGAGTTCCTGGAGCAGTGCAAGCGGATCCACGGGGTACAGATGGAAGGGCTTGCGGCGGATGCGATCGCCAAATACGGGGAGAGAGACGCCAATCTGTTGGCGTATTACGGAATGGATGCGGATCTTCTGGAATGGCGGGTGACACACGACTTTTTCGAGGTGCTGACAGGGGAGATGGCTATGGCCTCCGGCTGGGTGGAATCTGCCGCCGACTGGCGGGAAGTGGTCTCCATCAACAGGGCGGACGGCTTTCAGCAGTATGCGGCAGCAGAGATGAAAGGGCAGTGCAGCGGTGTATTCAGGCCGAACACATTGCTGGCGCTCAGCGCGGCTTCCGGGAAAAAAGATGCTGCAATGCGGTTTTTTGATTATTTCCTCTCGGCGCAGGCGCAGAGCAGTTATGACGGACTGCCGGTGAACCAGGAAGCCTTTGACATACAGTTTACGCCGCAGGAAGAGTATCTGGCAGAGGATGGGGGCTACAGCTATCTCTCCATGAGCAGTCAGGACGGCACGAGACTGGAGTATGTGGTGTACTGGCCCGATGATGAGCAGATCCTGGCCCTGAAAGAACAACTGGGCCATTTACAGACCGCCTATCTGCCGGACAGCGTGTTGGAAGATGCCGTGTTTGAACAGGGAGTGGCTTATATGCAGGGTAAACTGTCGTTGGAACAGGCGCTTGACGAGATCGAGCAGAAAGTTTCCATCTATATGGCAGAATAATGATAGAAGAAAAAGCCAAAACGTAACGGTACAGTTATCTGTACTGTTACAAGATTCATAGAAAGGAAGAGGAGAATATGTTGAAAAGGAATCTGAAAAAAGCGTGCAGTCTTCTGCTGGCGGCTTCCATGGTCTTTGCCATGGCGGGCTGCGGCGCGGGAGGTGCAGCAAGCGGAGAACAGGAAACGACCGGCAGCACGGACGCTGCCGGGGAAAAGGAGCAGGACGGTACGGCCGGGACGACCGGCGGAGACGGCCCGGTGGCCATGGGCCGGTATGTGGAGGAAGAGATCGACCTGTCCGAACAGCTGCAACAACCCAGCAGCATGAGCAGGCTGGCGGACGGCAGCCTGGTGATCATGGACAAATCCGCAGGGATGCTCGTATCGAAAGATGAGGGCGCAACCTGGACGGCAGAAACGCCGGACTGGTTTGCCGAACTGAAAGCCAATGAAACTTATATCAGCAGCATGTACATGGGACCGGACGGCACGGCAGCAGTGATTACCGCGGAGAGCAGCGGGGAAGGCGACGATATGACTGTTATCCAGCATCTGTCTCTGTACCTGCCGGATGGTACACCGGTTCCCGTGGAGAAGGAGATGACCGAGGATGAGATGTATTTTAAGCAGGTGGCCTTCAAGGAAGACGGAACCATTTTGGCCAGTACTTACAGAGGAGTCTACGAAGTGCAGCAGGATGGCAGCTGCGAGCAGATCCTGACGTTAGACTATAATCCCCAGTGGATGTGGGTCAGGGATAATCTGCTTGTGGTCGATAACGACTGGGGCGAGCAGGAGATGCCCATGCTCTATGATCTGGAGGCGGGAACGGCCTTTGAGGATCAGGTGCTGACGGAGTTTATGGCGGAAAATTACCAGAGCCGCATCTTCAACGGCATGGATTACTGCGACGTCTACCTGCTGCCCGGCGAGGACGGCACCGTCTATGTCACCGGCAGCAAGGGCATTCACCGCCATGTGGTCGGCGGCAATATGATGGAACAGATCGTGGACGGCAGCCTGTCCATGCTCAGCAATCCGCAGTACTATACGATCTCTATGATGCAGCTGGAGGGGGACGCTTTTCTGGGACTTTATACGGGAAACAAGCTGATCCGCTTTACCTACGATCCGGATGTGCCATCGGTGCCGGAACAGGTGGTCAAACTCTACAGCCTGCAGGAAAATGCGAATATCAGACAGGCAATCTCCCGCTATCAGGTGCAGCATCCGGATGTGTTCGTGTCCTATGAGGTGGGTATGGGCAGCGGGGATTCCGTTACGAGAGAGGACGCCATCAAGAAGCTGAATACCCAGATCATGGCCGGGGAAGGACCGGATCTGCTGGTGATGGACGATCTGCCTTTTGATTCATATGTGGAAAAAGGCATGTTGGCGGACCTGACCGATTATCTGGCGCAGTACAGCGCGGAGGAACCTCTTTTTGACAATGTAATCGAAGCGCTGAAAAAGGACGGCAAGGCCTATGTGGCGCCGGCCACGATTGGCATTCCGCAGATCGCAGCGGCGGCGGAAGGCATGGAGAATGTGAAGGATCTGTCAGATCTGGCAGACGTGATGGAACAGCTGCGGCAGGCACATCCAGGCGAGAGCATCATGGGCATCGGCGGTGCGGCGGCACTTTTAAAAAGGCTGGCAGCCACCAGTGCGCCGAAGTGGATCACGGCGGACGGCAGTATCGACAGAGAGGTATTGCAGGAATATCTGGAACAGTGTAAGCGGATCTATGATATTCAGATGGATAGTCTGGATCCGGAAATGGTGGCAACCTATGAGGAAAGAATGGGAAGGCTGGCAGAGTATTACGGCGTCGGCATGGAGCAGATTGACTGGGAAGCCTATCTGGATCTTATGTCCTATCTCGGCAAAGAGCAGCATATGATGATCGGATGGATGTGTGCCCAGTACGGATATCTGGAACTGGAATCCCTGTCTAAGAACGAAGCCTCCAAGGATGCGAAAGTGATACCCATGCAGGGACAGTGTACCAAAGTCTTTAAGCCTGCGACCATGCTGGCGGTCAGCGCGGCCTCCGGGCAGATTGATGCGGCGAAAGATTTCATGAGCACATTTCTGTCTGCGGAAGTGCAGAGCGAGTATGACGGACTGCCGCTTAACCAGAATGCCTTTGACATCCAGTTTACACCGAAAGAGGATATTATGGGTGCGGAAGGGGAATACACGTCCCTGTATACGACGGATGCGGACGGCAACGGGATCGGCTACACCATGTACTGGCCGTCGGATGAGACCATAGCCGCCTTCAAGCAGGAACTGTCAGAGCTGACTACGGCGTATGTGCCGGATCAGATGCTGGAAGGAGCGGTGTTCAAACAGGGCGCCGGCTATATGCAGGGAGAGCAGACGATTGAGCAGGCGCTGGATGAGATCGAGAGAGCGGTAGCCATCTATATGGCGGAGTAACAGAAAGCAAACATCTGCATGAATGACAAATAAGGGAAATAAGGGAAAACCGGCGCGGCCTGCGGGCAGGCGGCCGTGATTTCCCTTATTTCGTCTTTTCATAAGCCCATGTTCTTTAAGTCTTTTACGAGATTGACGTAGAACTCGCGCACATCAAAGCCGGGAATGTTCTCCCGATTTAAGTCGATCATATCGCCGTGGGAAATGCCCCGGCCGGTGGGAACTTCCGGGCAGATGAACTTTGCACCCCATTTCATGCTGTCCAGGGACACCAGCCCGTCGCACTCGCCGTCGAAGTGCTTTACAAGCGGATAGGACATATTTAAAGGGAATCTGCCGCTCACCGCATGATGCATCCTGCTGCCCACACTCTGGTAGTAGACCTGCGGGTCGTCCGGCAGCAGCTCATTCAGACGGGAGCAGGAGGAGGCGGTCAGATCCTGTACGGCTTCCAGAAAATCAGGCTCTCTATCCCCGAAGCGTTTCAGGGCGGCGTTGTATTTGACGGCTACACTCTGACATACCCTGTCCGGTATCCTGTCCAGCAGATAATCCGCAAAGATACATCCTCTGTGGGGCGTGTTGACGGTGGTCAGGGAAGCCACGTAGGGCGCGGCCCCGCCCCTGGAGATGGCGTAGCGGCTGTCCAGACCGCCCTTGGAGTGGGCGATGATATTTACTTTCTCACAGCCTGTTTCCGCAAGGATCTGCCGGATGCGCCCGGCCAGTTCCTGTCCGCATTCCGCCACGGAAGCGGCCGACTGTTGATTGCCGTAGAAAAGCATGGCCCCGTTTCGTTTCAGTTCGCCGGGGATCCGGCCCCAGTATTGGAAGAACCGGAAGTCCCGGAAGAAGACGCCGTGCACGAGAAGGATCGGGTATCTGGTACGGCATTCCTGATTCTCGGCCCGGATCTGGTTCAGCAGATACTTCTCCTCTTCCAGCAGCACTTCGCTGCCGGCGATGCGGATGATCCGGCACAGTACGTAGAGGTGTACCAGAGGCATAAAACCGCAGACAATCCCGATTACCCGCCACCTGATCCCCAGCTGTACCGAAGTCAGGTAGACGCGCAGAATCCCGTTCCAGAACAGAAGAAGCTCCACGAGGAAGACACGCAGAAGGTAGCGCAGCCAGAACGTCCACGAAGAAAGGAAAGGGACACTGGTTTGCCCGAGGACGATAACCCGGAACAGTCCGGCAGTGCAGCAGACGGTCTCAAAGACTGTGGTCGCGAGGAAGATCTGCAGCAGGGCCGTACCGTCTTCCAGAATTTTGTTGCGGGTGGTGGAAGTTCTGCGCACGCTTAAGAGCGGGAAGAAATTGATGTATACGATCAGAAGATACCCCAGGATCTCCGCTGCCGTACACCAGGAAGGGAGCGGGGCGGCCGGATTTGTGCCGGCATACGGAAGGCGGCAGAGGGGGCGCAGATTGAGCGTCAGAAGGATCAGGCAGCAGGATAAAATTTTGCAGAGTATTTTTTTCATGGCTTTTGTATCCTTTATGCTTACGAAATGAGATGGCCGTTAACGGTTGCCAAAAACCGGAATATGGTATATTATGCATCATGACAGTTTTGAAAACTGCATGGACGATGCAGCGTGTTTAGTATTATATATATCATAACCGAGGGAAGATCAAATGGCAACAGAAACGAAACCAGTGATGACACGGGAAGAACGGATGGCGACGCAGCCCATCGGCAGGCTGATGGCAGGCATGACACTGCCGGCTATCCTGGCGCAGATCATCAATATTTTATACAGCATTATCGACCGGATCTATATCGGCCATATGGAAGGGGTGGGTGCCAATGCCCTGACGGGGGTAGGCGTGACCTTCTGTATCACGGTATTTATCTCAGCTTTTTCTGCTTTTATCAGCAATGGCGCGGCGCCGCTGGCGGCCATCTGGCTGGGCAAAGGGGACAGGGAACATGCGGAAAAGATTCTGGGCAACAGCGTAAGCTTCCTTATGCTTTGTACTGTGGCGCTGATGGCATTTTTCTATGCGTTTCAAAGACCGCTGCTGTATATGTTCGGAGCCAGCGACGCCACCATAGGCTACGCCATGGACTATCTGTCGATCTATCTGCTGGGTACCCTTTTTGTGGAGCTGGCGCTGGGGCTTAACGCCTTTATCATCTGCCAGAGCCAGCCCCGGATCGCCATGTTTTCCGTGCTGATCGGCGCGGTGGCCAATATCGTGCTGGATCCGGTCTTTATCTTCGGCCTGCATATGGGGGTAAAAGGAGCGGCCATCGCTACCGTGATCTCGCAGGGGCTGAGCGCCGCTTGGGTGATGTCCTTTTTACTGGGAAAAAAGACTTCCCTGAAAGTCCGCAGAAGCTGTATGCGTCTGGAGGGACGGATTCTGGGAAGCGTGTTTTCGCTGGGCATCTCGCCCTTTATCATGAACGCCACGGAGAGCTTTATCAGCATCGTATTAAATCACGGCCTGCAGGCTTACGGCGGGGACCTGCATGTGGGATCGCTCACCATCATGCAGAGTATCATGCAGCTTTTCTCCGCTCCCATCAACGGATTCACACAGGGGATGACGCCCATCGTCAGTTATAACTACGGATCCAGGAATTTCGACAGGGTGAAGCTCCTGTACCGCTGGATGATCGGGATGTGCTTCGGCTTCCGGTTCCTTTCCACGGCAACCGCCATGCTCCTGCCGAGATTTTATGCCGGATTCTTTACCAATGAGACGCAGCTGGTGGCACTTACCGGGGAAGTGATGCCGATCTTTATGGCGGGTATGCTGGTGTTCGGCCTGCAGAACGGTATCCAGCCCACCTTCCTTGCGCTGGGACAGGCGAAGATCTCCCTGTTTATCGCCGTGCTGCGCAAGATTATCCTGTTGATTCCGCTGGCCATCATCCTGCCGCGTTTTATGGGCGTGATGGGGGTATACTGGGCGGAGCCGATCTCCGACACGATCTCGGCGGCTACGGCGTCTGTGCTTTTCATGCTGAATATCCGGAAGATATTGTCGGAGGAATCGCTGGCGAAGATACATTAAGAAGATGTCGTGATCATTCTTTTCAGGTTGGCATGGAACAGCAGATGTATAAAATCCTGTATAAAATCCGCAAAGAATGGGAATTGCTGTCTTGACAGGGAAATCATCCTGTGGTACGCTACCGTCATGCGATACAAATGTAGTACACGTTAAGAGGGAGTAGTTATCCTGTGTAAGCAACATACCCTGGCGCACGCCATGTTTACACGCTTTCTAGCTTTCTACTTAGAAAGAACGAGACTTTTAGCATCGAAAATGCCGGAGGTCTCTTTTTGTTTGCCTGATTCCTCCGGTGTGAGTTGAGGATCGCGCAAAAGGTTATGCCGCAGACGGCGGCAGGATGAGAAAGGAGCAGGGTATTATGGCAGTGGTAGTTCAGTTGGTGTTGTTGGCAGTGGGGTTCGTTCTTCTCGTCAAAGGGGCGGACTGGTTTGTGGAAGGTGCGGGTAAGCTGGCGGAGAAGTTCGGTATTCCGCAGCTGGTGATCGGTCTGACGATCGTGGCCATGGGTACATCTTTGCCGGAGGCGGCAGTCAGCGTGTCGGCGGCGCTTAAGGGAAGCGCGGAGATTACCATCGGCAATATTGTGGGCAGTAATATTTTGAATGTTCTTTTGATTCTGGGAATCACCTCGGTCATCAAGCCGATCGCGGTACAGAAATCAACGGTACGCTATGAGATTCCCTTCGTCATTGCGGTGACGGGGCTTTTGATGGGGCTTGGCCTGACAGATAACGTGGTGGCCTTTACGGACGGCCTTATTCTCTGGGCCTTGATGATCTGTTATCTGCTGTATCTGCTGTGGATGGCGAAGCACGGAGGGGACATGCCGGAGGAGCTGCCCGGTGAGGACAAAGAAATGCCTGTCTGGAAAATGCTCCTGCTGATCGTGCTCGGCGGCGTGATGATCGTCTTTGGTTCCGATGTGGCGGTGGATGCGGCCACGGAACTGGCGCGTATCTTCGGCATGAGTGAGCGTCTGATCGGCCTGACGATCGTGGCCTTCGGCACGTCGCTGCCGGAGCTTGTGACTTCCGCAACGGCGGCAGTCAAGGGCAAGGCGGATATCGCGGTGGGCAATATCGTGGGCAGCAATATTTTCAATATACTCTTTGTAGTCGGCACGTCGGCCCTGATCACGCCGGTCACCTATGTTTCCGACTTTCTGGTGGACAGCGTGGCGTGCATTGCGGCGGCTGGGCTTCTGTGGGTGTTGGTATGCAGGAAGCACAGGCTTGGCAGACTGGGCGGTGTGTGTCTGCTGGCGGGGTACGCGGTGTATTTTGTGTATTTGATCGGGTGACGAATCAGTCAACCCGTTCCCTGCCCCAAAAGAACACGGCTACCGTGCCGGGGCCTGTGTGGCTGCCGATGGTGGTGCCGATGCTGTTGATCAGCACTCTGCCGTCCAGATGCGGGAAGCGCTCTTCGATCAGGTCGGCGACAGCTCTGGCGTCCTCCACGCAGGCAGAATTCGAGATATAGCATTTGCCGCTGTATGCACGGCCTTCTTCGATGCATTCCTCCATCTTGTCCACGACAGCCTGAATGACCTTGCGTTTGGTGCGGATCTTGTAGCGGGGGATCAGCTGACCGAGGTGGTTGACATTCAGCAGAGGACAGATGCTCAGCATACCGCCGATAAAACCGGAGGCCCTGGAGATGCGGCCGCCTTTAATATAGAAGGTAAGGTCTGTGGAGAAGAACCAGTGATTGAGCTTTAACCGGTTGGCAAGCGCCCAGGCGTGGACTTCCTCCAAACTTTGCCCCGCATCCCGCAGATCGGCCAGCCTGTCCATCAAAAGACCGTAGCCCGAAGAGGCTGCCAGAGAATCTACGATATAGATCTTGCGGTCGGGATAGCGTTCCAACAGAGTATCCCTTGCCACCATGGCAGAGTTGATGCTGCCGGAGATGCCGGAAGAAAGGCTTAGATGCAGGATGTCTTTGCCTTCCTGCAGAAAGGGTTCAAAATAGGTGCTGTATTCCTCTACGTTGATTTGAGAAGTCCTGGTGTCTGCACCGCCGGTCATGGCATCGTAGAACCTGTCGAAGGGCATGGATCTGCCCAGATCATCCAGATACTGCACGCCGTCCAGTTCATAATGGAAACAGATATAGGAGATGGACCGGCTGCGGAAGTGCGCTTCCGACAAGTCTGCGGTGGAACAACAGCTGAGAATATATTCGTTCATAGAAGTACCTCTTTCATTTTTATTTGGGGTTAAGAAGCAGTGTAACACTTTTTCCCTGAAAATTCAATTCTTTTGCGTTGACAGATGACGGTGACGGCAGCAGTCCGGGGCGGAGATTTGCTGTTGGAGAGGTCTGTGAGAATATGTAAATTTGGACGGGGTGCTGTTCTTTGCTGCGGGTGGTCTGGAATGAGGAGATGGTGTGGCAGGATAACCTGAGAAGGAACTGCAGCAAAACACTGCGGCAAAACTGCCGAAAACAGGCAAAAAATGTATTGACACACGCGGGTGCGTATACTATAATAGGCGGGTATGAAAGTGAAAAGAAATGCCAAGCCAAAGCCCCGGCGAAGCATTTTGAAGATAAGAAACAGGATACACCCGTTGTTGCAAGGGTTCATGAGTGTGGCCGGACATCCGCATGAAGAGCAGGAGGAACAACACAGCTTATTATTTGGAGGTAATATTGATGAAAACTTTTATGGCAAGCCCGGCTACGATCGATAGAAAATGGTATGTAGTTGACGCGACTGATATGACGCTCGGACGTTTATCATCCGAGGTTGCTAAGGTGTTAAGAGGTAAGAATAAGCCGATCTTCACACCGCATATGGACACAGGCGACTATGTGGTCGTTGTGAATGCGGAGAAAGTTAAGGTTACAGGAAAGAAGCTGGATCAGAAGATTTATTACCATCACTCGGATTATGTGGGCGGTATGAAAGAGACTACCCTGAAAGAGATGATGCAGAAGCATCCGGAGAGAGTAGTTGAGCATGCAGTAAAAGGTATGCTCCCGAAAGGCCCTCTGGGAAGACAGATGTATACGAAGCTTCATGTATATGCAGGTGCAGAACATCCGCATGCAGCGCAGAAGCCGGAAGCATTGGCGTTTTAATTCACAGGGACTGAAAGGAGAAGATAATAATGGCTAAATCAGCAGCAAAATATTATGGAACCGGTAGAAGAAAGAAATCTGTTGCCAGAGTATATTTAGTACCGGGTAAAGGTGAGATCACCATCAATAAGAGAAACATCGACGATTATTTTGGATTAGAGACACTCAAGGTTATCGTTCGTCAGCCGCTGGCAGCGACCGATACAGTAGACAAATTTGATGCGATCATTACAGTTAAAGGCGGTGGCTACACAGGTCAGGCAGGCGCAGTAAGACATGGTATCGCAAGAGCATTGCTTCAGGCAGATCCTGATTACAGACCGACTCTCAAGAAAGCAGGATATCTGACAAGAGATCCTCGTATGAAGGAGAGAAAGAAGTACGGCCTCAAAGCGGCTCGTCGCGCTCCGCAGTTCTCGAAGAGATAAGCAAACGGAATATCAAATATGGATTTCAATCCCCAGAACTTATGTGTTTTGGGGATTTTGTCTAGTTTTTGTATAAAATGCCAGTAGATATTTATCAGAAAGTGAGTATAATATAAGTAAGAAGTTCAGTTGAACCTCTTATTATTCTGCCGGAACTGCATATCGGCATTTATAGAAAAGGTGCAGATGCAAATATTTTTCGCTACCCAGCGAGCGACTAACAAATGGCTGGGATACGAATATTTGTGCTCCGCTTAACAGCGGAGCATTTTTTGTACATAGGAGATATTTTGAATACGGGTAATTTTTATTTTATCAAAGATGAGTATTATAAGAGGTTTCCCAAATGTGGATTAATGGGAAATAAGGATAGTGATGAGGCAGGAGTGCATGGGAGACCCTGTTTCTATTGTTTTGAGATGGATGGATATTTTTGGATGGTGCCTATATCATCTAAAACGGAAAAATATAGGGCATTATATGAGGAGAAGAAAAAGCGATATAAGGAATATGATGGTTTACGATTTGGATATGTAAATGGAAAGTACAGAGCTTTTTTAATACAGAATGTTTGTCCAGTGAGTGAAGAATATATTGATTGTCAGTATATGATTGAAAACAATACTGTGCCTGTTAAGATAAATGATAAACTGTCAGCAGAAATAAATGGTATTGTGAGAAAGGTGATCAGACTAAATAAAAGAGGAATCAGGATTGTTTTGACGGACATAAATAATATTTTGAATGGATTGAATAAAACAAAGTGAGTGAATATGAATGTTTATGGGTAAGTGACACGTAACTAACAAAGTGCTTGAAAACGCAATGTTTTCAAGGGTTTTTGTATACGGTTTGATTTGGTGAAACAGTAGCAATTTCTATGAAATTCTATCGGCAACTGACACATAACTAACAAGTAACTGACAAACTGTTGCTGTAATTAAAATAATTACTTATGTACAATTATAATTAATGAGATAAGGTACCGAAAAATGTCTTTGATTGTCATCGACTATAAGAGAAGTTGTCAGAACATACAGAAGCATAAATCCAGTGAATATTGCAGAGAATTGATAGAGAAGTATTATCCATATTTCCCAGTATGGATATTTGTGGAATTAATATCTTTTGGAGATATGGTTAAGTTGTATGAATATTATACGGAGAGATACTCGGGGCGTTTAAAGGATAGTGAGTTGTTGTATTCTATTAGAGATTTAAGAAATGCAACCGCTCATAGTAATTGTTTGATAAATAAACTGCAAAAAGGAACAAACAAGCCGTCTGTAAAAATTATAAAATTTGTTAGCATATACATTTGTTAAAAAAGTTATTGACTATATATATGAACCGTGTTAATATCCCGTTTTCAACACTTAAAATAGCTAATGAAGCCGGAATCCCTTGCAAAATAAGGAGATCCCGGCTTTTGACATGCTTAAAAATGTTGTATATTTCGGCTACTTTAAAATTTTTTTAATGATTCGGTTTAAATCCTTTGGCTGGTAGTGGCGTCTGTCCAAAGGGAGCATGGTCAACTGCGTCAGGGCATCAAGGGTTTTGCTTCCTTTGTAAAGAGCCATATAATCAATGTCATGCACATTTGCGATATTCATGTTCTTCAACGTTGTTATTAAATTACTCGGTGTGACATGTGTTTTCTGGTCATCAAGCATAACTTCCAAAAGCCGGTATACCAGCAGTGCGGTATAGCAGATCAGGAAATGCGCCCTGATCCGTTCCGGGAGCCTGTGGTTTACGGGACGGCCGTCAAAATTTGTTTTCATGATCCGAAAGCAGTCTTCAATCTGGTATCTTTTTTGTGAAACTGCAAGAACCTCTTTTGCCGGATCCGTAAGATTTGTGGCAACAGCATAATACCCATCATATTTTTCTTCTTCTGCGATCCTGTTCTCATCAAGAATGTATTCCACAACAGCTTTTTCACCGGATCTGGTTTTTGAGATCCGCTTCATGAAGCGCTTCACATCGTTGGGGCCTTTTCTGATCTCCTCCGGATCCTTTCGGGAAAGCAGTTTTTTTGCCCGCTCTACCTGCCGGTTTCTGACAGTGCGCTGGTATTCCATCATTTTTCTTGAAAACGTGATGATGATACGCTGCTTCAGGAGGCCTTTCGCTTTCCTCTGCACAGTGCGCCCGTTTTTCAGGACCACATCCTCATAAAGCCCCAGATCGAGTGCCTTGTCTGCCTGGATGACCTTATATGCGGAATCGTTATAAAGTCCAAGGTTATCCGGATCATGCCGGTCAAAATTTTTCATGGCCTTGATCGTAACGGGGGTATCATCTGAAAGAAGCTTATAACCATAGTCATTAAATACGGCTTCTTTCAGCGTGTTGCCCAGCTTTTTGATGGATTGTGTGACAAGGAAGGACCTGCCGCCCATACTGTTAAATTTTCTGATGTTATAGGATCCAAGCCCTGCGTCGGCACAGTAGATAAATTTTGCATCCGGAATCATCCTGAGCACTTCTTTCTCCAGGGGGATTGCCGTCAGCTGTTCGCTTGTATTGCCGGGATGCAGGCACATAGTGATGGGGATCCCCCTGCTGTCCATGAATAACCCCATTTCCACTATGGGATTGGGGCGGTGTTCTTTGCTGATGCCGTACTGCCGCAGACCGGTTATGACTTCTCCGGTGACCTCATCCACGATCTCGTCATCAGCCTGTTCACATTCAAAGTAGAAGTTCGTACAGTCATAATAAAGCACGGACGGATCCCGTTTTACGATGGTATCGCTGTGCAGGTAAAGCCAGGCCAGATAATCATCGTAATGTTCTTCCAGGAGGTCCATAAACCGCAGGATGTGCTGATAGCCAAAGTCCGGTTTTTCATAATAGGAATCCAGTCTGCCCGGCACTGCGTATTTGGAGAGCGGTTCCATGATCCTGGAATAAATAAGGAAACGGTGAATAGTGTAGCTGTCAAAAGCCATTTTTCTGCCAGCCGTCTTTTCTTTGAAAAAATCTTTGAACCGGAGACCGCTCATCAGGTTTTGAAGGAAAAAATAGCCTATGTTCAACCCGGTGGAAGAGGAAGCGGCATCATTCGTCTTTTCCACCCGTTCATTGTAATCAGCACAAATAGAGTGTTCCACTCTGCCGACACGGTATTCCTCATTCATCTTCCGGATTTCTTCCCTGACATAGGCCAGGGGATCATCTGTGATCTTAAGCAGTTCAGAATGTTTCCCGAACCGTTTGACGTTTCTGGTAGTAACTTTTTTTCCGTTACGGATCCCCAGCTGGGCATAATAGATTGGATCTTTACTGTTTTTGTTATAAAAGAGCTTCATTCCATCACCGCCGTAATCAATATACGAACTATTATACAACATATACAACAAAAAGTAAAGAAAAATTTGACAAAAAAATACCGCATTTCTGCGGTTCTTAAGGATTTTATTCAGTTACAAGTGTTGAAGACCCGACTTGATTTTGAAAGGGACAGCGATTATCGCCACTACCACAATCAGCAGCCACCAATACCATTCCAAATCTAAAAATGTCATAAATTGTCCTCCTTTGTTTTGGGTTCCTGCCCTTTTGTGATATGACTGTAAGAAAATGAAGTGAAGTTGGTGTGAGATTGATGTGAAGTTGATGTGAAATATAGTAAACGAAATTCCTAACCCGGATAAACCGGAAAAGTTTTTTTGCATTTCCTCCACGTTTCAAGTACAATAAAGAAAACATTGGAGGAT
>ERZ808037.349-NODE-349-length-46620-cov-15.339729_pt1 | contig 46620 bp, 35 predicted proteins | sample MGYA00380190_ERZ808037 | MGnify/ENA primary metagenome ERZ808037 (study PRJEB31490, sample SAMN06133399) | mouse gut metagenome | isolation source: J9 | host: mice | place: China: Chengdu | collected 2015-05 ...
ACCGTGCAGCTCAACGCCTGCAAGGACGCCGGGGCGGACGTGGTGTTCCTGCCCATCTACTACACCCCCGCCTCCCTGATCCTGGCCCAGGCCAAGCAGATGGACTACGCCCCGCTGTTCATCGGCGGCGACGGCATGGACGGTATGCTGGACATGGATGGCTTTGACAAGTCCCTGGCCGAGGGCCTGCTGCTTATGACCCCCTTCAGCGCCGGCGCCGAGGACGAGCGCACCAAGTCCTTTGTGGAAAAGTATCAGGCGGCCCACGACATCCTGCCCAACCAGTTCGCGGCTGACGGCTACGACTGCATGTACGCCATCTACCAGGCCTGCTGCCAGATCGACGGCATCGCCGACATGGACAGCGCCCAGCTGTGCGATGCCCTGTCCGACCTGTTCGGCGGCGGCGAGTTCAAGGTGGACGGCCTCACCGGCAAGGGCATGACCTGGAAGAACACCGGCGAGATCGACAAGGCCCCGCTGATCTTCAAGGTGGAGAACGGCGTCTACGTGGACGCCCAATAAGGAAACAGAACGCCAAGGGGGCTGTCGGATCGCTCCGGCAGCCCCCTCTTTTTTAAGCCATGGCAATGGAATTGCCATGGCTGTGTCGCAATTCTCCGATTGCGGGCAAGCCTCGCAGAGCTCGCGCCCGCAGGCGCGAAAAAAGTTTAATCCGTTTTTGGGGCGGCTTTGCTGACCCCAAAAACACAGCTCGGCCCGCAAGTGTGCCCGAAGGGCGCGCGCAGTCGGGCCGCATTCCCATCCATCGGAAAAGGCGCAGCCTTTTTCGATGGATAGACAGAGAGGTGAGGATCGGAAATGTCCTTCCTGAACAACGCGATCACCGGGGTCAGCCTGGGCAGCATCTACGCCATCATCGCCCTGGGCTACACCATGGTGTACGGCATCGCCAAAATGCTGAACTTCGCCCACGGGGACGTGATCATGGTGGGGGCCTACGTGTGCTTCTTCGCCATGGGCAATTTTAACCTGCCCCCGGCGGCGGGGGTGGTGCTGGCGGTGGTGGTGTGCACCGTGCTGGGCATGGTGATTGAACGGCTGGCCTACAAGCCCCTCCGGGCGGCCCCCTCCCTGGCGGTGCTGATCACCGCCATCGGCGTCAGCTACCTGCTGCAAAACGGCGCCCAGATCCTCTGGGGCGCCGCCACCAAGACCTTTCCCCCCATCGTGACGGGCAGCCTGGTGCTGGTCCCCGGACAGCTGTCCATCTCCTACGTGGCCATTTTGTCCGTGGCCTGCTGCGTGGTGGTCATGGCGGCCCTGACGGCGTTCACCGGCCGGACCAAGCTGGGCAAGGCCATGCGGGCCTGCTCGGAGGACAAGGGCGCGGCTCAGCTCATGGGCATCAATGTGGACTCCACCATCTCCATGACCTTCGCCATCGGCTCCGCCCTGGCGGCCATCGCCGGGGTGCTGATGTGCTCGGCCTACCCGGTGCTCTCCCCCACCACCGGCTCCATGCCCGGCATACGCGCATTCACCGCCGCGGTGTTCGGCGGCATCGGCTCCGTCCCCGGGGCACTGCTGGGGGGTATCCTGCTGGGGGTGATCGAGACCTTCGCCAAGGCGTACATCTCCACCGACCTGTCCGACGCGGTGGTGTTTGCGGTGCTCATCGTGGTGCTGCTGGTGCGCCCCGCCGGACTGCTGGGCAGATACGTGCCCGAGAAAGTGTGAGGCGGCCATGAAAAGGATCAACAAAACCTCCCTCAGTGGGTTTGTGAACTACGGCATTGTCACCGCCGCCTTTCTGGTCCTCCAACTCCTGCTGGGGGCGGGCCGGCTGTCCAACTCCCTCCAGAGCCTGCTGGTCCCCGCCTGCTGCTACATCGTCATGGCGGTGTCCCTGAACCTGACGGTGGGCATCCTGGGCGAGCTCAGCCTGGGCCACGGCGGGTTCATGAGTCTGGGGGCCTTCTCTGGCATCGTGGCCTCCATCCTGCTGCAAGACGCCATCCCCATGGCCCCCCTGCGCCTGGCCGCCGCCATCGCGGTGGGCGCGGCGGCGGGGGCGCTGGGCGGCATCATCGTGGGCGTGCCGGTGCTCCGGCTCCAGGGTGACTACCTGGCCATCGTCACCCTGGCCTTCGGGCAGATCATCAAGAATATCATCATGGTACTCTACGTGGGGGTGGACGAGCGGGGCATCCATATCGCCGCCAGCTCCGAACGTTTCAACCTGGCCGAGGGCGGAACCGCCATCATCAAGGGCCCCATGGGGGCGGTGGGCGTGGCCAAGCTGGCCACCTTCACCGCCGGGTTCGTGCTCATCCTCATTACGCTGGTGGTGGTGCAGAACCTGGTGAACAGCCGCTCCGGTCGGGCCATCATGGCCCTGCGGGACAACCGCATCGCCGCCGAGAGCGTGGGCATCAACGTCACCAAGTACAAGCTGATGGCCTTTGTCACCTCCGCCGCCCTGGCGGGGGCCGCCGGGGCCCTGTTCGGCCTGAACTACTCGTCCACCGTGGCCTCCAAGTTCGACTTCAACACCTCCATCCTGGTGCTGGTGTTCGTGGTGCTGGGCGGGCTGGGCTCCATCCGGGGGTCCATCATCGCCGCCGCCCTGCTGTATGTGCTGCCCGAGCTGCTGCGGCAGTTCGACATCGCCGAGTACCGTATGCTGATCTACGCCATCGTGCTCATCCTGGTGATGCTGGCCACCAACAACGACAAGCTCAAGGCCCTGCTGGGCCGGATCATCCCCAGGCGAAAGGGGGCCCAGGCCAATGGCTGAGAAGAAGCAGTTCCAAAAGGGCAGGATGGTGCCCGTGCCCAGCGTGTCCATCATCCCGGAGCGGGACCTGGGCAAGACCCCCATCCTGGAGTGCAGCCACCTGGGGATCGACTTCGGCGGCCTCACCGCCGTCAACGAGTTCAACATCACCGTCGGCCGCACGGAGATCGCGGGCCTCATCGGCCCCAACGGCGCGGGCAAGACCACCGTGTTCAACCTGCTGACCAAGGTGTACCAGCCCACCCGGGGCACCATCCTGCTGGACGGACTGGACACCCACGGCAAGAGCCCCTCCCAGATCAACCGCATGGGCATCGCCCGCACCTTCCAGAACATCCGGCTGTTCTCCAACCTGAGCGTGGAGGACAATGTAAAAATCGGCCTGCACAACCAGGAAAAGTACTCCATGTTCTCCGGCATCCTGCGCCTGCCCAAGTACTGGCGGCAGGAGAAGGCCGCCCATGACCGGGCGCTGGAGCTGCTGTCCATCTTCAGCATGGAGGACCTGGCCGGCCACCCGGCGGGCTCCCTGCCCTACGGGGCCCAGCGGCGGCTGGAGATCGTCCGGGCGCTGGCCACCAACCCCTCCCTGCTGCTGCTGGACGAGCCGGCGGCGGGGATGAACCCCTCCGAGACGGCGGAGCTGATGGAGAACATCGTGAAAATCCGGGACACCTTCCAGATTGCCATCATGCTCATCGAGCACGACATGAACCTGGTCATGGGTATCTGCGAGGGCATTTGCGTGCTCAACTTCGGCCAGATCATCGCCAAGGGCACCGCGGAGGAGATCCAGTCCAATCCCACGGTGATCGAGGCCTATCTGGGCAAGCAGCGGGAAGGGGGCGCGGACTGATATGCTGAAGGTAAACGACATCAATGTATATTACGGCGCCATCCACGCCATCAAGGGGGTGTCCTTCGAGGTGAACGCCGGCGAGGTGGTCACCCTGATCGGGGCCAACGGCGCGGGCAAGTCCACCATCCTGAACACGGTATGCGGGCTGCTCCACTCCCGCACCGGCTCCCTTGCGTTCCTGGATCAGCCCCTGGGGGCGGTCCCCGCCCACCGGATTGTGGAGCTGGGGCTGGCCCACGTCCCAGAGGGGCGGCGGGTGTTCCAGCAGATGACGGTGGAGGAAAACTTGGAGATGGGGGCGTACACCCAGCCCCGCTCCACCATCGCCCCCAGCCTGGAGCGGGTCTATGAGCAGTTCCCCCGGCTGAAGGAGCGCCGCCGCCAGGTGGCGGGCACCCTGTCCGGCGGGGAGCAGCAGATGCTGGCCATGGGCCGGGGGCTGATGAGCAGCCCCAAGCTGCTGATGCTGGATGAGCCGTCCATGGGGCTGGCCCCCATCCTGGTGGAGCAGATCTTCGACATCATCCGGCAGCTCCACAAGGCGGGCACCACCATCCTCCTGGTGGAGCAGAACGCCCAGATGGCCCTGTCCGTGGCTGACCGGGGCTATGTGCTGGAGACAGGCAAAATCGTGGCCACCGGCACCGGGGACGAGCTGCTCCACAATGCGGCGGTGAAAAAGGCCTATTTAGGCGGATAGCGGCGCAAGCCTCCCGGCCTACCCAACAGACGCAAGCCCCCGCCCGGGCACAGCCCGGGCGGGGGCAGCGTTTATCCCCTCGCTTTGCCGCCGAGGGAAGGCTTTACAATGTTTGACTGTGTTAGTAACGGATTAAAGTTCTTTTTGTCTGCTTTTTCTTTCAAGAAACGGGGACAACAGTTACCCACTCGTCTTGTCGCCGAGGGAAAGCTTGACAATACTTGACCGCGTTGGTAACGAGTTAACGTTCTTTTTGCCTACTTTTTCTTTCAAGAAAAAGTAGGTCACAGGGGGAGTAGCACCCGGTACATCATGACAAAGTGGGCGATGGAGCCCAGCAGGATGAACACGTGGAACACCTCGTGGCAGCCGAACCGGGGATTGTCCCGACCCGGCCACTTCAGGGCGTACAGCACGCCGCCCACGGTGTACAGCACACCGCCCGACAGCAGCCACGCCACCCCCCCCAGCCCCAGCACCTGCCAGATGGGATAGATGGCGATCACCGCCAGCCAGCCCATGGCGATATACACCGTGGAGGTGACCACCCGGGGGCAGTTGATCCAGGTGAGGCTCATCACCACCCCGGCGATGGCCAGCGCCCAGATGACGCCGAACAGCGACCAGCCCCAGGCCCCCCGCAAAGCGATGAGGCAGATCGGGGTATACGACCCGGCGATGAGAAAATAGATGGAGGAGTGGTCCAGCTTGCGCAGGGCCACCCGTCCGGCCACCGTGGTATTCACGCAGTGGTACAGGGTGGAGGCGGTGTACAGCGCCGTCATGGACGCCCCGTAGACGGCGAAGGACACGATTTTCCACACATCGCCCAGACCGGCCGCCCCGGCCGCCAGCACCGCCGTGGCCACCACCGCCAGCGCCGCCCCCACCCCGTGGGTGATGGCCGACCAGGGCCGCAGGCCATCGTAGGGGTCCCGCCCCCGCTCCACCGGACGGGCCCGGCGGCTGGGCGCGCTGTCAAAGGGATCGCGGTATAATACTTGCTCCATACGAGCACCACCTTTCTAATTATCTCCAGTATAATTCATTCAGCGTGTTACGTCAAGTCGAAATCACGAAATCTAATTATTAAAATTATATTATGCGGAGGCTGCCGAAAGATGGGGGATTGAATCTTCCGAAAAAGCAGAGTATAATAGTGGCATTCTGTCGGATACCCGCACCGCCGGGCCCGCTTTTTGAGGGGGACGACCATGGAAAACTCGTTGGGCCTGTACCTGCACATCCCGTTCTGCCGCAGCAAGTGCGACTACTGCGACTTCTACTCTCTGGCGGGCCAGGAGGACCGAATGGGCGACTACCAGCAGGCGCTGCTGCGCCAGATCGCCGACACCGCCCCCCGGGCCAAGAAGCAGGTGGTCAACAGCGTCTACATCGGCGGCGGCACCCCCACCTGGTACGGGGAAAAGCGGCTGCTGGAGCTGATCGGGGCGGTGAAAAAGCGCTTTACCCTGTCCAAGGACGTGGAGCTCACCCTGGAGGCCAACCCGGACAGCGTGGATGAGAAGATGCTGCGCCGCCTGCGCCGGGCGGGGGTGACCCGGCTGTCCCTGGGGATGCAGTCCTCCTGCGACGGGGAGCTGGCCGCCGTCCACCGGCCCCACACCTTCCGGCAGGTGGAGGCGGCGGTAAAGGCCGCCCGGGCGGCCAAGCTGCGCAACCTGAACCTGGACCTGATCTACGGCCTGCCCGGCCAGACGGAGGCCAGCTGGCGCGCCTCGGTGGAGGCCGCCCTCTCCCTGGAACCGGAGCACCTGTCCTGCTACGGCCTGACGGTGGAGGAGGGCACCCCCCTGGCCCGCCGGGTGGCGGAGGGGGAGGCCCTGCCCGACGACGACGAGCAGGCCCAGCGCTACCTGTGGACGGTGAAGCGGCTGGCCCAGGCGGGGTTTGACCAGTACGAGGTGTCCAACTTCTCCAAAACAGGGTGCCAGTCCCGCCACAACCTGAAATACTGGATGGGCCGGCCCTACGTGGGGCTGGGGGCGGGGGCCCACTCCGACTTCGGCGGCTGCCGGTACTCCTTCGTCCGGGACCTGGAGGGCTACATCCGCGGGGTGCTGGGGGACGGCAGGCTGCTGGACGAGATGGATGAGATTCCCCCCCGGGAGCGGGGCAGCGAATACCTGATGCTCCGGCTGCGCACCATCCACGGCATCGAGGAGTGGGAGTACCGCCGGGAGTACTATATGAACTTTGACCCCATCGCGGCCAAGCTGTCGGAGTACGAGCAGAAGGGCTGGGCGGTGCGGTCGGGCCGCCGATGGCATTTTACCCCGGAGGGCTTCCTGCTATCCAACCGGCTCATCGGGGAGCTGATGGAGCTCCAGGAGGTGGAGACCCTGGCCAACACCCTGGAGAAGATCCGGGGTGGCAAGCTTCCCCCCAGAGAGTGACCCCCAAGGGGCGGCAGGCGCCGCTCCCAGAGCCCGCCCCGCGCCGCCGCGTCCGGGGAGCTGGAGGGCGGGCTCCCGGCCCCTCTGGCGGAAATGCCCATTTACAAGGGGTCCTTTTTATGTTAACATAGCACAAGCTCCCAAGGGGGAGTTCGGCAAAATCCAGGGGGCGCGCCCCCGCGTCAAAGACAGGAGATACCCATGAAAAAATTTTGGAAGCGGGGCGGGGCGCTGGTTCTGGCCCTGGCCCTGACGGCCTCCCTGACCCGGCCCGCCCGGGCCTCTTGGGCCCTGGGCGACGAGCTCATGGACCGCACGGTGCCCCTGGCGGAGGGGACCAGTCTCACCACCCAGACCCTGTGGTCCAACTCCAAGGAGGACCTGCGCACCGAGCACTACGTTACATACACCCCCGGCGGCGGCGTCAGGCCGGTGGTGTTCAGCGGCACCTATGTGGCCAGCACCAACACGGTGTCCGCCGCCGCCGCTCAGATGGAGTCCCAGGGCCTCCGGGTGACCGCCGCCGTCAACGGCGGCTTCTTCAACACCGACGGCACCATCGTGGGTATGCTGATGACCGACGGGGTGCTCCGGGCCCTGGATGTGGACAATTATGCCCTGCTGGGCTTTACCCAGGACGGCCGGGTGTTCATCGACGAGAGCAAGCCCGAGGCCAGCGCCGTCTGGACGGGGCTGGACGGCTTCCCCCGCACCTTCCCCCTGGCCGGCTTCAACGCCTACCGCAACGCCGGCTATCTGAGCGGGCTGTACCTCTACAACAAGGATTTCTCCTCCCGGGTGCTCAGCGGCGGGGCCAGCGTGTCCGCCATCCTGCGCCCCATGTGGGAGGACGGGCTGCGGATGAACAGCTCTCTGACCCTCCAGGTGGTCTCGGTCACCGACGCCACCCAGGAGGGGGTCGCATTCAATGGCGAGATTCCCGAGGGCTGCTACATGCTCTACGCCGAGGACCGGGAGAACCCGGAGCTGCTGGCCGCCCTGCGGGGGCTCCTCCCCGGCAGCCAGGTGACGGTGAGCGTCAGCGGCGCCAGCGGGCAGTGGGCGGACGCGGCCTTCGGCCTCAGCGGGCGGCACACCCTGCTGCGGGACGGGGAGATTGTGACCGGCCTGCCCACCGAGGCCCACCCCTATACCGCCGTGGGCCTGAAGGCGGACGGCTCCGCCATCTTCTACACCATCGACGGCCGGCAGAAGGGCTACTCCGTGGGCGCCACCTACGCCCAGGTGGCGGAGCGGCTCCAGGAGCTGGGCTGCGTGTCCGCCGTGGCCCTGGACGGCGGCGGCTCCACCACCCTGGGGGCCACCCTCCCGGGGAGCGAGAGCTTTTCCATCGTCAACCGCCCCTCCACCGCCGACCGGCGGATCAACAACACCATCCTTCTGGTGGAGGAGGGGGGGATTGGCACGGGCCTGCCCGGCGGCGCCTATGTCACCGCCGAGCGGAACGTGGTGCTGGCGGGGGCTGGGCTGGCGGTATCCGCCGCCCCCTACGACCTGTCCGGCCGCCCCCTGCCGGGCGCGCCGCTGAACTGGTCGGCCTCCGGCGGCCTCATCCAGGCCAATGAGACCGGCGCGGTGTACACCGCCGGGGCGGTCCCCGGAGTCTACGCCATCTCCGCCGGCGGCGGGGGCGACATGCCTGTGCGGGTGGTGGACACCCTCACCTCCCTGACCGTGTCCCGGAAGGAGTCGGGCCTTGTGGTGGAGTCGCTGCATCTGGAGCCGGGAGACCAGGTGGAGCTGACCGCCTCCGGCTCCTGGATGAACCTCCCCGTGGCCATGGACGAGGGCAACGTGGCCTGGGGGGTGAGCCCGGAAGTGGGCATGATTGAGAACGGCAGATTCATCGCCGGGCCCAACAGCGCCGAGGGGACCATTGTGGCCGCCGCGGGGGGGCTGACCATCACCATCCCCGTGAAGGTGGACCGGGGCGACCCCTTCACCGACATGGCGGGCCACTGGAGCTCGGACTATGTCACCCAGCTGTACAAGCTGGGGCTCACCACCGGCTACGGCCAGGAGGACGGTACCGCCCTCTACATCCCCGACGGGCAGCTCACCCGGGCGGAGCTGCTGGCCTTTATCACCCGGCTGCTGGGGGTGGACCCGGTCTACTATGAGGCGGTGGAGCTGCCCTTTGCCGACATCGGCCTCATCGAGGAGTGGGCGCTGCCCTACGTGAAGGCCATGTACACCCTGGGGGTGCTCCGGGGCAGCGAGAACCAGGGCCTGCTGTACGCCGACGCCAACAGCTACATCACCCGGGAGGAGACCATGACCATCCTGGGCCGGGTGCTGGCGGCCTCCCAGCCCTGCGACCTGTCCCAGTTCCCCGACGCGGCCCTGGTCAGCGACTGGGCCCTGCCCCATGTGCAGACCCTGGTGGCGCTGAACGTGGTGGGGGGCAGCAACGGGCTGCTGCTCCCCGGCGACTACATCGACCGGGCCGCCATCGCCAAGCTGCTGGTGGAGGTCTACCCGCTGGAGAAGGCGCTGCTGCTTCCCCGACTGGATCTGATGTCGTAATTTTCTTCACAAAACAGGGAGCGGACTGAGGTCCGCTCCCTGTTTTCGGATAGGAGCGCCCGGCCTGGGCATACTGGCAGGGAGGTGAAGCGCTATGGATATGACCAACCAACAGTATAACCAGTACGTCAGCGGCCGGGCCAAGCCCTCCCCTCTGTGGAAGGACTGCCTGTGGGCCTTCCTCGTGGGCGGGGCCATCTGCGCCGGGGGCCAGGGGCTCACCGCCCTGTACCAGAGCTGGGGGGCGGGGAAGGAGGACGCCGGCGCCTGGACGTCCATCACCCTGATCTTTCTGGCCTCCCTGCTCACCGGGCTGGGGGTGTTCGACAACATCGCCAAGCGGGCCGGGGCGGGGACGCTGGTGCCCATCACCGGCTTCTCCAACGCCATGGTGTCCCCCGCCCTGGAGTTCAAAAGCGAGGGCTTTATCACCGGCACCGGGGCCAAACTCTTCACCGTGGCGGGCCCCGTGCTGGCCTATGGCATCACTGCCAGCGTGCTCTATGGCATTATTCTCTACCTTTTGGAGCTATTTTAGGGCCTGCCACGGCTGGGAGACGACGAGCGACGCCGTGAGCGAGCCCTGCCCTACGGGCGGGGCGAGGGATACAAAGTCCGCGAGGAGGAGGCGGGCCCCGTGCCGGCCTATGGCATCACTGCCAGCGTGCTCTACGGCATCATTCTCTACCTTTTGGAGCTGTTCTGACCCTACAGGGGCGGCGGGGCGAATCCCGCCGCCCTTTGCCTTATTTTGCCCGATTTCCCGCAGAAAGTCCCTTGCCCCGGGTGAAAAAAAGTGGTATACTAGGGGACGGCAGAGGAAGGAGGAGACAATCTGTGACCTATCAGGAGGAATTTATCCATTTTATGGTCCGTTCCGGCGTGCTGACCTTTGGGGATTTCGTCACCAAATCCGGGCGGAAAACCCCCTATTTCGTCAACACCGGCAACTACAAGACGGGAGCCCAGGCCGCCCGCCTGGGGGAGTACTACGCCGCCTGCATCCAGGAGCACATGCCCCAGGGCGTCGACGCCCTGTTCGGCCCCGCCTACAAGGGCATTCCCCTGGCGGTGGCCGCCGCCTCGGCCCTGTACCGGGACCATGGCCGGGACCTGCCCTACTGCTTCAACCGCAAGGAGGCCAAGGACCACGGCGAGGGCGGGACCATGGTGGGCTATCAGCCCAAGGACGGGGACCGGATCGCCATCATCGAGGACGTGGTCACCGCCGGCACCGCCGTGCGGGAGACCATCCAGCTGTTCCGTGGGGTGGCCGACGTGAAATTCGCCGCCCTGTTTGTCAGCGTAGACCGGATGGAGCGGGGCACCCGGGTCTGCACCACCCTGGACGAGCTGCGCCAGGACTACGGCATCCAGGTGTTCCCCATCGTCACCATCCGGGACGTGATGCGCTGCCTCCACAACAAGCCGGTGGACGGCAGAGTGTACATCGACGACGACATGCTGGGCCGGATGGAGGACTATCTGGCCCAATACGGCCCCCAGACCTGACCGCTGTGGCCGGTAAAAAGCCCGCCTCTATCCATGCGGGCCACCGCCAGCGCACCAAGGAGGAATTTCTGGCCCGGGGTCTGGACGGCCTGCCCGCCCACCGGGTGCTGGAGCTGCTGCTGTTTTACGCCATCCCCCAGGGGGATGTGAACCCCCTGGCCCACCGCCTGGCTGAGCGCTTCGGCTCGCTTCAGGGGGTGTTCCACGCCACCTATGAGCAGCTGCTGGAGGTGGAGGGCATCGGCCCCAACACGGCGGTGCTGCTCCAGCTGGTGCCCGCCGTCGCCGCCCGGTATCTGGCGGAGAGCGCCAGCTTCGACGGTCAGGTGGTGGACACCTGGCAGCTGCGGGAGCTGCTGGCCCCCCTGTTTTTCGGCCAGCGCAGCGAGCTGGCCTACCTGGTGTGCATGGACGGGAAGAACAAGGTGCTGGCCACCCGGAAGCTGGGGGAGGGGGTGGTGGACGCGGTGAACATCGCCTCCCGCAAGGTGCTGGAGGCCGCCCTGGGCTGCAACGCCAGCCGGGTGGTGCTGGCCCACAACCACGTGTCCGGCGTGGCCTTCTGGTCCCAGGCGGACGTGGACACCACCCTGCGGCTGAAGCGGCTGCTGGAGCAGGCGGACATCCTGCTGCTGGACCACCTGATCATGGCCGGCGGCGACATGGTCTCCATGGCGGAATCCGGTCTGCTCCGGGCCAGGGAGTAGCAGGAAAAATTCAGCAGATATTCCAAAAAATTTTTTGTTATCGCCCTTAAGTCCAAACAAAAAACGGTCGAGATTACTACAGTAATCTATACACCGCGCAAAAAATCCGCATAGGAGGAATTCACATGAACATACTCGTCTGTGTCAAGCAGGTGCCTGACACCACCGAGATCAAGATTGATCCGGTGAAAAACACCCTGATCCGCGAGGGCGTGCCCAGCATCGTGAACCCCTTCGACGGCTACGCCCTGGAGGCGGCCGCCCGCATCAAGGACAAGAACCCCGACACCAAGATCGTGGTGCTGTCCATGGGCCCCGAGCAGGCCAAGGCGGCGCTGAAGGAGTGCCTGGCCATCGCCGCGGACAAGGCCTACCTGGTGTCCGACCGCGCCTTCGGCGGCTCCGACACCCTGGCCACCAGCTACATCATCAGCGAGACCATCAAGAAGGTGGAGGAGCTGGAGGGCAAATTCGACGCCATCTTCTGCGGCAAGCAGGCCATCGACGGCGACACCGCCCAGGTGGGCCCCGAGATCGCCGAGCACCTGGGGCTGCCCCAGGTCACCTACGGCCTGGAGGCCGAGGTGGACGGGGACACCGTCAAGGTGAAGAAGGAAGTGGAAGAGGGCGTTGAGGTCATCGGGGTGAAGATTCCCTGCATGGTCACGTTCACCAAGCCCGCCTGGGACCCCCGCTACCCCACCATCAAGCGGAAGATGGCCGCCAACAAGGCCGAGATTCCCACCCTCACCGCCGCGGACCTGCCCACCATCGACCTGGAGAAGGCCGGCCTGAAGGGCTCTCCCACCAAGGTGAAGAAGACCTTCGTCCCCCAGAAGAAGACCGGCGGGGTGAAGATCGCGGAGGAGGACAACGCCGCCTCCGCCAAGAAGCTGTTTGAGCTGCTCAGCGGCGCCAGCATTATTTAAGGGAGGGCAGAACAATGGAAGCCAAGACCAAGGATCTGTGGGTATTTGTTGAGACCAACGAGGACGGCACCGCCAAAAACGTGGGCATTGAGCTGCTGACCCCCGGCAAGCTGATGGCGGGCAAGCAGGGCGGCGCCCTGGTGGCGGTGGTCATCGGCAGCGGCGTGGACGAGGCGGTCAAGGCCGCCTCTGAGCACAGCGCGGACAAGGTCATCGTTGTCGATGGTCCCGAGTACAAGCATTACAGCACCGACGCCTACGCCATCGCCCTGTGCACCCTGGTGGAGAAGTACGGCCCCACCAGCATGCTCATCGGCGCCACCAACAACGGCCGCGACCTGGGCCCCCGCGTCAGCTGCCGCCTGCACACCGGCCTGACCGCCGACTGCACCGGCCTGGACGTGGACGACGAGACCGGCAACGTGGCCTGGACCCGCCCCGCCTTCGGCGGCAACCTGATGGCCACCATCCTGTGCCCCGACCACCGTCCCCAGATCGGCACCGTCCGCCCCGGCGTGTTCAAGAAGAGCGACGTCACCGCCGCCAATGCCGAGGTCATCAAGGAGGACATCCATGTGTCCGAGGACCAGATCCGCACCCAGGTGATCGAGCTCATCCGCGAGATGGGCGGCGAGAACGTGGACCTGGAGGGCGCTGAGATCATCGTGTCCGGCGGCCGCGGCGTGGGCGGCCCGGAGGGCTTCGACACCATCAAGGCCCTGGCCGACGTGCTGGGCGCCACCGTGGGCGCCTCCCGCGCCGCCGTGGACGCGGGCTGGATCGCCCACGCCCATCAGGTGGGCCAGACCGGCAAGACCGTGGGTCCCAAGCTGTACATCGCCTGCGGCATCTCTGGCGCCATCCAGCATCTGGCCGGCATGAGCGGCTCCGACGTGGTGGTGGCCATCAACAAGGACCCCGACGCCCCCATCTTCGACGTGGCCGACTACGGCGTGGTGGGCAACCTCTTTGAGGTCCTCCCCGTCCTGGTGGACGAGATCAAGAAGGCCCGGGGCTGAGCCGCCCCAGCTCTTTCGCCCCGGCTTTTGTGAGCCGAGAACCTGCATCCGCGGCCTGAGGCCGCGGACGCAGGCTCTGAATAAAGTATGAAAGGACAGATGCGCTATGAATTTCCACTTTAACGAAGAGGAACAGGAAATCCTTGACATGCTCCACGACTTCTGCCTGAAGGAGGTCGCCCCCATCGCCGCTGAGGTGGACGAGAACGAGCGCTTCCCTGAGGAGACCTGGCACAAGCTGGCCGAGATGGGCATGATGGGCGTGCCCTTCGCCGAGGAGTACGGCGGCGCGGGCCTGAGCTACCTGAACTACATCGGCATCTGCGAGGAGCTGGCCAAGCACTGCGCCACCACCTCTGTCATGGTGTCTGCCCACACCTCCCTGTGCTGCTGGCCCATCAGCCAGTACGGCACCGAGGAGCAGAAGCAGAAGTACCTGTCCAAGCTGTGCTCCGGCGAGTGGCTGGGCGCCTTCGGCCTCACCGAGCCCGGCGCGGGCACCGACGCCGCCATGCAGAAGACCATCGCCGAGGACAAGGGCGACCACTGGCTGCTCAACGGCTCCAAGATTTTCATCACCAACGCCGGCTTTGCCAACGTGTTCGTGGTGTTCGCCATGACCGACAAGTCCCTGGGCACCAAGGGCATCTCCGCCTTCATCGTGGAGAAGGACTTCCCCGGCTTCAAGGTGGGCTCCCACGAGAAGAAGATGGGTATCCGCGGCTCCTCCACCTGCGAGCTGGTATTTGAGGACTGCGTCGTCCCCAAGGAGAACCTGCTGGGCGAGCTGAACAAGGGCTTCAAGGTGGCCATGACCACCCTGGACGGCGGCCGGATCGGCATCGCGGCCCAGGCCCTGGGCATCGCCCAGGCCAGCATCGACGAGTGCGTGAAGTACACCAAGGAGCGGGTGCAGTTCGGCAAGCGCATCAGCCAGTTCCAGAACACCCAGTTCCAGCTGGCCGACATGCAGGCCAGCGTGGACGCCGCCCGGCTGCTGGTGTACCGCGCCGCCCAGGCCAAGCAGGATCACGAGCCCCACAGCCACCTGGCCGCCATGGCCAAGCTGGTGGCCGCGGAGACCGCCTCCGACGTCACCCGCCGCACCCTCCAGCTCACCGGCGGCTACGGCTACACCCGGGAGTATCCCTTTGAGCGCATGATGCGGGACGCCAAGATCACCGAGATCTACGAGGGCACCTCCGAGGTCCAGCGGATGGTCATCTCCGGCTGGATGGGCGTGAAGTAAGCGTCTGTTCCCCTTCCGAAGACACAGCAGGAGCGCCCCGCCGAGGTCCGGCGGGGCGCTCTTTCGCAAAATCAGCCACGACAAATGAGGTGAACCGATTGGTGACAAAGCTCTGGGAAAACCCGGACATCTTCAGCATTCAGGTGGAGCTGCCTGAAAACCCGCTGCGCGCCCTGAACTCCTACGTGATCACCTCCCCCCAGGGGAACCTGGTGATCGACACCGGCTTCAACCGCCCCGAGTGCCGGGAGGACCTGTGGCGCGGCCTGGAGGAGCTGGGGCTGGATCTGACAAAAACCAGCCTCTTTCTCACCCACCTCCACGCCGACCACAGCGGCCTGGTCTGGGACTTTGTGGACCGGGGCTGCCCGGTCTACATGGGGCGGATCGACCTGGACTACCTGGAGAACCGGCGCAACATAACCTTTATGGAGGGGCTCTTCCGCCAAGAGGGCTTTCCCCAGGCTGTGCTGGACCGGCAGGCCCGGGAGAACCAGGCCCGCAGGTACTCCGCCGCCCCCGGCTTCCCCGCCCAGCCGGTGGAGGACGGCCAGGTCCTCCAGCTGGCCGGGCTGGAGCTGCGCTGCATCCACACCCCCGGGCACACCCCGGGGCACATGGTCCTCTACCTGCCCCGGCAGCGGCTGCTCTTCTCCGGCGACCACATCCTGTTCGACATCACCCCCAACATCGCGGTGTGGAGCACAGTGCCCCACTCCCTGGCGGACTACCTGGCCAGCCTGGACAAGCTCCGGGGGCTGGACGTCCAGAGGACCTTTCCCGCCCACCGGGGCGGCGGCGAGGACGTATACCGCCGCATCGGCCAGCTGGAGGCCCACCACGCCCAGCGGCTGGAGGAGATTTTCCAGGCGGTGGCCGCCTGCCCCGGCTCCACGGCCTATGAGCTGGCGGGGCGGATCACCTGGTCCGCCCGGGGGCTGGGCTGGGAGCAGTTCCCGCCCCACCAGAAGTGGTTCGCCATGGGGGAGACCCTGTCCCACCTGCGCTGGCTGGCCCACCACGGGCGGGTGGTCCGGACGGAGGAGGAGGGCCTGTTCCGCTATTACCCGGCGTAGCCTACGGGCGGCCTCCCGTCACAGCTCTCTGCGCAGGTATACCATGTCCACCAGCTGGACCCCGCCCTCAAAGATGGGGTGGTCGTAGTGGTCGGTGAAGAAATTTTTCACCACATGGGAGGGGACAAAGCCGCACCGCCGGTAGAACGGGACGGTCAGCGGGCTGTCCCCGGTGCCCACCTGTAGGACGGAGAATTGGCCCCGGTAGGTCTCGCAGAGGAACTTGATGAGGGCCCTCCCCCAGCCCCGGCCCTGGAACGCCGGCTCTACAGACAGGCTCTTCAGCTCCAGCACGCCGCCCCCCTCGTCGGTGACCACGCACTGGGCCCGCACACCGCCGTCGTCCAGCACATACATGGTCCCCCGGCTGAGATAGCGGTCGATCATGTCCTCCTGCTCGTCCGCCAGCAAAAGCAGGGGCAGGTATCGCTTTTTGTGGTCCCGGATCTGCCTGATCTCCATACGCTCACCTCTGTTTTTCTTGCTACCCATCCTACCACACCCGGCCCGCCGGTTCAAGCCGAAACCGCGCCCGCCGTGGTCAATTCATCGAAAGGGAGGTCCGCCGTGAATCCCCTGGAACAGCTGCCCATCCCCCTGCTGGAGTGGTTTCGGGACAACGCCCGATCCCTGCCCTGGCGGGATGACCCCACCCCCTACCATGTGTGGCTGTCGGAGATCATGCTCCAGCAGACCCGGGTGGCGGCGGTGCTGGACTACTACCGGCGTTTCCTCGCCCAGGCCCCGGACGTCCCTACCCTGGCCGCCCTCCCGGAGGAGCGGCTGATGAAGCTGTGGCAGGGGCTGGGCTACTACTCCCGGGCCCGCAACCTGCAGCGGGCCGCCCAGGTGATTGTGGAGCAGTACGGCGGCGTGTTCCCGGCGGACTACGCCGCGGTGCGCGCCCTGCCGGGGGTGGGGGACTACACCGCCGGGGCCGTGTGCTCCATCGCCTTCGGCCAGGCAGTGCCTGCCGTGGACGGCAACGTGCTGCGGGTGTACGCCCGGATTATGGGGGACGATGGGGACATCACCACCCCACAAATGAAGCAGAAGGTCACCCAGGCCGTGGGAGAAATCATCCCACTGAACGCGGCGGGGACGTTCAACCAGGCGCTGATGGAGCTGGGGGCCACAGTCTGCCTGCCCAACGGCGCGCCCCTGTGCGAACGGTGCCCGGCAAAGGGCTTCTGCGCCGCCCTGGGCCAGGGCCGCATCGGAGAGCTCCCGGTGAAGGCCCCGAAAAAGGCCCGGCGGGTGGAAAAACGGGCGGTATGGCTCATCTTTTGGGAAAACCGCGTGGCCCTGCGCCGCCGCCCGGACAGGGGATTGCTGGCGGGGCTGTGGGAGTTCCCCAATGAAATGTTTGGCGGGCAGGGGCCGGAGCAGTGGGGCATCGACGCCAAGCTCCAGGAGTGGGGATCCCTGGCCAAGCACATCTTTACTCACATCGAGTGGCATATGTCCATCCTACCCGCGGAGGCCAAGGGGCCGGCGCTTCCCCCCGGCTGGGTATGGGCCAGCGCCCGGGAGCTGAAGGAGCTTTACACCGTGCCCAGCGCCTTCGAGGGGGCGCTGCGGCTGGTTCATAAGAGAATGGAGCGTGTACCTTGAACCGGCAGACCGCGCCGGCCGGCGCCGGAACCCAGGCCATGATCTGCTCCCTCTGCCCCCGCCGGTGCACCGCCCCCCGGGATGGGGCCGGCGGCCAGGGCTTCTGCGGTATGCCCGCCCTGCCCGTGTGCGCCCGGGCCGCCCTCCACTTCTGGGAGGAGCCCTGTATTTCCGGGGGAACCGGAGCGGGGACGGTGTTTTTCTCCGGCTGCACCCTGGGCTGCGTGTTCTGCCAGAACCGCCCCATCAGCCGGGAGAACTTCGGAAAGGCTCTGACGGAGGAGGAGCTGTACGCCGTCTTTCAGCGGCTGGCGGACCAGGGGGCCGCCTGCATCGAGCTGGTCACCCCCACCCAGTTCTCCCATGCGCTGGCCCGGGTGCTCTCCCGCCCCGTCCCTGGGGGGCTTCCGGTGGTGTGGAACAGCGGCGGGTACGAGCGGACCCAGACCCTCCAGGCCCTGGAGGGGAGGGTGGACGTGTACCTCCCCGACCTGAAATACGTCACCCCGGCCCTGGCGGAGCGGTACTCCGGGGCGGCGGACTACCCGGAGGCAGCCAAGGAGGCCATCCGGGAGATGGTCCGCCAACGGGGCCCGGTCCGGCTGGAGGGGGGCCTTCTGAAAAGCGGGGTGCTCATCCGGCACCTCATCCTGCCCGGGCAGGTGGCTGAGGCCAAGCGGGTGATGGACTGGGTGGGGGCGTCCTTCCCGCCGGGGACGGTGCTGTTCTCCCTCATGGCCCAGTATACCCCGGTGGGGGCGCTGGAGGGCTTCCCGGAGCTGCGCCGTACCCTGCGCCCGTCGGAGCTGCGGGCCGCCGGGGCGTATATGGAGAACCTGGGACTGGCGGGATACGTCCAGGAGCTGGGTTCCAGCGGGGAGGGCTTTATCCCCAGCTTTGACCTGACAGGGCTGTAGCCTATGGAAAGAGAGAGGAATGATACCATGCTGACACCGCAGCAAGCGCTGGAATTCTGCCGCCTCCGCCGGGAGGTCATCGGCCAGGACTACCAAACCCTTAACCCAGAGCAGCGAAAGGCCGTGCTGGCCACCGAGGGGCCCCTGCTGCTGCTGGCGGGGGCCGGGTCGGGCAAGACCACCGTGCTCATCCACCGGGTGGCCAACCTGATCCGCTATGGCCGGGGTTCGGACTGCCTGGAGGTGCCTGAGTGGGTTTCTGAGGACGATCTGGCCCTCCTGGCCCGCTGCGCCGCCAACCCTGACAAGGAAAACCGCTTGCAGGCGGAGCGGCTGTGCGCCCTGGACCCCGCCGCCCCCTGGTCCATCATCGCCATCACCTTCACCAACAAGGCCGCCGGCGAGCTGAAGGACCGGCTGGAGCGGATGCTGGGCCCCGCCGCCCGGGACGTGTGGGCCTCCACCTTCCACTCCGCCTGTGTGCGCATCCTCCGCCGGGACATTGAGAAGCTGGGCTTCCCCTCCTCCTTCACCATCTACGACACCGACGACTCTCTGCGGGTGATGAAGGACTGCATCAAGGAGCTCAGCCTGGACGACAAGCAGTTCCCCCCCCGCTCGGTGCTGGGGACCATCTCCCGGGCCAAGGACAAGCTCCAGCTGGCCAGGGACTTCGCCGAGGAGGCAGACCGGGCGGGCGACCACCGCCTGCAAAAAACCGCCCAGCTCTACGCCGCCTACGAAAAGCGTTTATGGGAGGCGGGGGCGCTGGATTTTGACGACATCATCCTTCACACCGTCCGTCTGCTCCAGCAGCACGAAGACGTATTGGAATATTACCAGAGAAAATTCCGCTACGTACTCATCGACGAGTACCAGGACACCAACAATCTTCAATACCTGCTGGCCTCCCTGCTGGCCGGGGGGCGGGAGAACATCTGCGTGGTGGGGGATGACGACCAATCCATCTACCGCTTCCGGGGGGCCACCATCGAAAATATCCTGTCCTTTGAGGACCAGTACAAGGGCTGCCGCACCATCCGCCTGGAGCAGAACTACCGCTCCACCAAGAGCATCCTGGCCGCCGCCAACGCCGTCATCCGCCACAATCAGGGCCGCAAGGGCAAGGAGCTGTGGACCGCCGGGGCGGAGGGGGACAAGGTGCAGCTGTACAGCGCCATGAACGAGCACGACGAGGCCCGGTTTGTGGCCGACCGGCTGATGGAGGACTTCCAGGCGGGGGAGAAGTGGAACAGCCACGCCATCCTATACCGCATGAACGCCCAGTCCAACCAGATGGAGGTGGCCTTCAAGCGGCTGGGCATCCCCTACCGGGTCATCGGGGGCACTCGGTTTTTCGACCGGGCGGAGGTCAAGGACATGCTGGCCTACCTGTGCGCCATCCAGAACCACGCCGACGACCTGCGCCTCACCCGCATCATCAACAATCCCCCCCGGGGCATCGGGCAGACCACCGTGGAGCGGGCCCGGGCCATCGCGGACCGGGACGGCCTCGCCCTGTGGGACGTGGTCTCCCAGGCCCGGAACCACCCCGAGCTGCAAAAGGCCGCCCCCCGGCTGGAGCAGTTCGCCCAGCTGATCCGGGACCTGTCCGCCCTGTCCCGCACCATGGACCTGCCCGCCTTCTACGAGGAGACGGTGGCCCGCACCGGCTACGCCGCCATGCTCCAGACGAAAAACGACATCGAGAGCCGCACCCGGCTGGAAAACGTGCGGGAGCTGCTCACCTCCATCAACGGCTACATGGAAAACGCGGAGGGGGAGCCCTCTCTGGCGGGCTTTCTGGACGAGATCGCCCTGTACACAGACCTGGACAACCACGACCCCGACGAGGACGCGGTGGTGATGATGACCATGCACTCCGCCAAGGGGCTGGAGTTCCCCACGGTGTTCGTGGTGGGCATGGAGGAGGGCATCTTCCCCGGCATCCGCTCCATCGGCGACCAGGAGGAGATGGAGGAGGAGCGGCGGCTGTGCTACGTGGCCCTCACCCGGGCCAGGGAGCGGCTGTACCTGACCTGCGCGGGCCAGCGGATGCTGTTTGGCCGCACCAGCACCAACCGGCCCTCCCGGTTCGCGGGGGAGATTCCCGGAGAGCTGCTGGAGCAGTCGGGGCGGTCCTACCTGGACCCCACGCCCACGGCGGGGGCCGGGGACTGGGACGAGTTCGACCAGACCCCCCGTGTGTCCACCTACCGGGAGCCCTACCGCCAGGCAGCGCCCCAGCCTGGCCCGGTCCCCGGCGGGGAGCGGAGAGGCGTCTATTCCCCCAGCCGCCCCCAAAAGCCCGCCGCCCCCCGGCCTCAGCCCAGGCCAAGCTCCTTCTCCCAGCCCGCCGCCGGCCTGCCCCAGTATCAGCAGGGGGACATGCTGGAGCACAAGGCCTTTGGCCGGGGCATGGTGCTGTCCACCCAGAAGGTGGGGGGAGACGTACTCCTGGAAATCGCCTTCGACACGGTGGGCACCAAGCGCCTGATGCTGAAATTCACTGCCCAGCATATGAAAAAAATATAACCGGACAGGCCCGGGAACGGGCGCGAAAAGGCCGCGGAGAAATCCGCGGCCTTGTTCAGCAGTCCACTGTGATATTGTCGGTCCCGTGGGCCTCAAACTCATCGATATAGGCGTCGATGCGCTGGGTAAGCTCGTCGTAGTTGCTCTCGTCGATGGGCACGTCGTCCATGTCCCGGCGGGCCAGGTCCTCCGCCAATATCTCAAAAAATACGTTGTTCTCGTACTCCATGATGGCCTCGTGGATGCCCCCCTCGGCAAAGGCCCGGGAGGGGATGACCTCCCCCTGATAGGTCTCGGACAGGGTGGACATCCCCTCCTGGGCGGCCTTGGCAAACAGAAGGCTCTCCACCTCGTCGTAGTCCTTGAACCGATCCTCTCCCCGGGTGGAGTTCAGAATCCAGTTTCCGATGTACACCATGTCCAGCAGCCGCCGCAGCTGCTTGCGCGTCAGTTCCAGTTCCATTCTGAGCCCTCCTTCGGCTGGTGATCCGCCGCCCGGCCTGCCGCCGGACGCTCCGCCTTATATTATACAGACCGCTCCCCGCTTGTCAATGGGCATACTTGCCGCTTTTCCCTCTTGATGGCCCCCGGCCCTCAAAAGCAGGCATACCCGCCCCCGCCCCATCATATAGTCAGGGCAGGAAACCATTTGATAAGCGGAGCGTGATATCCATGGAGGAGTACAGAGGGGAAAACAAAATTCTGCTGCGGGGACAGGGGGCGGGCCAGCCCGTCCTCTCCCACCGGAACCACGGGGTGGACTACTACCTGGCGCCCCTGCGGGTGCCCCGGCTGTCCGGGGTGGACGACGTGCTGAACATCGTCACCCCAGACCCGGACCCGGTGCTGTGGGCCCCCGGCCGGTGGCTGTGCGTGCAGGGAGAGGTGCGGTCCTACAACAACCGCTCCGGCCAGGGCAGCAAGCTGGTCATCACGGTGCTGGCCCGGTCCGTCCAGGCCGCCGACCTGGAGGAGGGGGAAAACCGCCTGACGCTGGCCGGGGCGCTCTGCCGTCCGCCGGTGGTCCGGCGCACCCCCCTGGGCCGGGAGATCTGTGATCTGCTGCTGGCGGTAAACCGGCCCTATGGCCGGGCGGATTACCTGCCCTGCATCGCCTGGGGCTCCCTGGCCGCCCACTGCGGCGCTCTGGCGGTGGGCAGCGCCCTGCGCCTGGAGGGCCGGCTGCAAAGCCGCCGGTACCACAAGCTGATCGACGGCGAGCAGGTGGAGCGCACGGCGTTTGAGATCAGCGTAATGAATCTGCTGGACAGCGCGGAGCGCACGGAGGCGGGCGGTTAGGCGCGCAGCGCGAATGGGACGGCCCGCCTCCTCAGCCGTAGACCTCCGGACAGAGCTCCCTGATCTTCGCCCGGATGGAGCGCAGGTCCGCGAAGGTCTCCGGCTTCTTGGTGGGGTCCCGCAAAAGGGCGGCGGGGTGGTAGATGGCGGTGTAGAACACCCCGTCCTTCTCCACCCACTGGCCGTGCTCCCTGGTGATGCGGTAGTTCGGCTTGATGATGCGCATGGCGGCAATGCGCCCCAGGCACACCACCACACGGGGCCGGATCAGCTCCATCTGCGCCTCCAGGTAGCCAATGCAGGCGTCCTGCTCGGTGTTCAGCGGGTCCCGGTTTTTGGGCGGGCGGCACTTGACAATGTTGGTGATGTAAAAATTCCGCTCCCGGCTCAGGCCCACCAGGGAGAGCATCTCGTCCAGCAGCTGGCCGCCCCGGCCCACAAAGGGCTCTCCCTGAAGGTCCTCGTTCTCACCGGGGCCCTCCCCGATGAACATGACCCGGGCGTCCCTGGGTCCCTTGCCGAACACCACGTTGGTGCGGGTGTCCGCCAGGGCGCAGCGCTGGCAGGCCAGGCAGCGCCGCTCCAATTCTTCCCAATTTGGCATAGGTCCATCCCTCCGATCTGTCTTTCTTTGCCCATTGTACCACACTTTTTCACAGCGGGCCAGCCCGGCCCGGAAAATTTTCCGTTGACAACCGTGGTGCTGCAAAATGATTTGACCGTTTCGTCCCGGACTGTACCTTTGTACGGTCCGGGACTTTTTTGCCGGCGGCGTTCCCTCTGCGGCGGGCTGGGCGCTGCTGGGATGAGGCTGAGGCTTCCTAGGGACTATTCAGCCAGCCCAGCCCACCCCGCCGGGCGGGAGCCGCATAGGACCGGTCCGGCAGCTCCAGAAAGTATTTTCCTGAGGCGTTCACCACCGTGGTCTGCCCGTACTGCTGGACCCGGGGCAGACCGGCCCCATATTGCAGATGCACATGGCCGTACACGTGATACCGGGGGCTGTGCCGGTCCATCAGGTCCCGGAAGCAGGCGAACCCCTGGTGGCAGGCGTCCTCCATATCCCCCAGCCCCTGGGCGGGGGCGTGGGTGACCAGAATGTCCACTCCGCCCCGTCTCGCCGCCCACCCCAGCTTGGCAATGCGCCGGCGCATCTGCCCCTCGGTGTACTGGTGGGCGCCGCCGTTGTAGGCCATGCACCCCCCCAGGCCCAGAATGCGCCAGCCCTTGAACTCCACCACCCGGCCGTCGATGCACTCGCACCCCTCGGGGGGCTGCTGCTCATAGCGCACGTCGTGGTTGCCGTGGACATAGAACAGGGGCCTGTTGGCCATGGTCACCAGAAAGGAGAGGTAGGCCGCCGGCAGGTCCCCGCAGGAGAGGATGGCGTCCGCCCCCTGGAGCTTTTCCCTGGAAAAATAGTCCCACAGCCCCGGGTCCGGGGCGTCGGATATCACCAGCAGCTTCACTGATCCCTCTCCTCCTCCGGCGGGATGCGCTCCCGGTCCACCCCCAGCCGCCGCACCGTGGGCTTGGCCACGCTCAGCAGTTCCTCATAGGCGGGCAGGCGGCCGTCTACCCGGTCGCACAGCCAGTCCATTTTCAAAATCTCCTCCATGGTCAGGTCCCGGGACCCGTCGTTCACCACCCGCCCGTCCTGGGTCTGGATGAGCCGCCGGAAGGGCTGGACGGTCCCCGCCCGGATGCCCTGCCGCAGAATCTCCGCCAGGGCGCGCACCCCCTCGGGCAGCTCGGGGCTGATGCGCAGGTCCACCACGCCGCTGTTCATCCCCCACCAGTAGTTGATGGCCCGGCTGCTGTCCTCCGCCAGGGGGATGGTCCTGGGGTCCCGGAGCATCTCCCGCGCCATGCGCACATAGAACTCCCCCCAGTGCCAGCTGGGGGAGGCCAGCTGCCCCAGCTCCCCGTTGGGCCCCAGCCAGGCCAGGCCCTGGGCCCCATAGGGCTGCTCGGCGACATAGTCCCGGTCGCTCACCAGGCGGATGCCCCGCTCCCGGAACTCCCCCATATAGTCCCCCGGCAGACAGTGCCAGCGCAGGTCGATACAGGCCTCCGGGTTGGTCAGCGCCGCCCCCAGGGCAAAGGCGTTGATGCTGGCAGGCACCCCCAGAATGGGGTAGCTGCCCACATAGCCGATCCGCCCGGTCTTGCTCATGGCCCCGGCGATGGCCCCGGTGATGAACTTGGCCTCATACACCCGGCAGTAGTAGGCCTTCACGTTCACATAGGGCTGGTCGATGGAGCAGTTCATGAAGCGCACCTTGGGATACTTCACCGCCTCCCGCAGGGTGGCGTCGATGAGCCCCACCGAGGTGGTGAAGATCAGCTCCGCGCCCTTCTCCACCGCCTCCCCGATGGCGGATTCCGTCCCCTGGGGAGATACGTCGTAGTAGCACAGCACGCTGACGCTGTCCCCCAGGCTCTGCTCCAGGTACTCCCGGCCCTTGTCGTGGGCAGCGGTCCAGCCGCTGGCGCCGGGGGTGCCCTGGAAGAGGAAGGCCACCCGCAGCCGCCGCTTTCCCCCCAGCAGGGCGGACACCCCCCGCTTTCGCTCCTCCCCCTCCCCGGAGCCGGCGGGGGCCAGGCTGACGGCGATGGGGGCAGTGGACCCATGGACGCACAGCTCCTTCCAGATGGCGCTCAGGGTCTGGCGGTACTCCCCCTCGGTCATGGAGAGAAGGTCCTGGGGGGTATAGAACTCCAGCCAGCGCAGCAGCGCGTCCCCGGTGGTCAGCCCCAGGCTGCCCCCGCCCAGCCGGTAAAAGCTGCTGCGGAAGCTGAAGTAGCGGGCCCTGAACTTTCGCCGGTAGTCCTCGGACCACTCCTCGTCCTTGGCGAAGCCCAGCGCCGCCTGGAGCTTGGCGTACCCCCCCAGGTCGCTGAAGTGCACCCCCCAGCACCTGCTGTTGTTGTAAAACTCCAAAAACTCCAAATAGATCTGGGTGGTGATGTCCTCCGCTGGGGCGGGCATGAGCCGGGTCACATCCGCCTGAATGGTGGTCGAGCCCATGGAGGTGAGCACACTCACCCGCTTATTCCCCTCCTGGACATAGAACCGCCCCAGATACTCAAAGCACTTGATGGGGTCGTGGATGCCCTCGCCCAGCTGGGCGGCGCACAGGTTGACCCATTTCGTGGCAAATTCCGTATCCGGCCCCAGCAGGGGGTAAAAGCTGGGGGAGAAGGAATTGCACCGGGCATCCTGGGCGGAGCCCACCACCAGATAGATGGGCACCTCCATCTCTCCCAGCTTCACCTGGGACAGCTGGAGCTGCTCCGCCCCCAGGGCCTGGATGTTGGGGTTCAGTCCCCGGTGGACGCAGTTTTTGTATTCCCGCTGGCCCTGTTTCAGGGCCGCCTGATAGTATTGGACCGCTACGCTGCTGGGCATGAGCCCACTCCTTTCTGACCGGACCGGCGTCCCCGCGCGGCTGAGCCGCGCGGGGACGCCGGTTTCGTTTTCATATTGGGCAGGGAAACTCCGCCCTACCCCTCCTCATCGATTTTCAGCACCGCCATAAACGCCTCCGTGGGCATCTGCACCGTGCCCAGGCTGCGCATCTTCTTTTTGCCCTCTTTTTGCTTCTCCAGCAGCTTCTTCTTCCGGGTGATGTCGCCGCCATAGCACTTGGCCAGCACGTCCTTGCGCAGGGCCTTCAGCGTCTCCCGGGCGATGACCTTGCCGCCGATGGCCGCCTGGATGGGCACCTCAAACATCTGGCGGGGGATGTTCTCCTTCAGCTTCTCGCAGATCCGCCTCGCCCGCTTGTAGGCCTTCTCCCGGTGGGCGATGAAGCTCAGCGCGTCCACCTGGTCCCCGTTGAGCAGCAGGTCCACCTTCACCAGGTCGGAGGGGCGGTACTCGTCCAGCTCGTAGTCCAGGGAGGCATAGCCCCGGGTCTTGGCCTTCAGGGTGTCGAAAAAGTCATAGATGATCTCGTTCAGCGGCATGAGATACCGGATCTCCACCAGGTTGGTGTCCAGGTACTGCATGTCCTTGTACTCGCCGCGCCTGTCCTGGCACAGGGGCATGATGCTGCCCACATAGTCCGGGGGGGAGATGATGGACACCTTGGCGTAGGGCTCCATGGCCTCCTTGATGGAGCCGGGGTCGGGGTAGTTGTGGGGGTTGTCCACCCGCACCAGAGTCCCGTCAGTTTTCGTCACCTCATAAATAACGGAGGGTAATGTGGTGATCAGGTCCAGGTCAAATTCCCGCTCCAGCCGCTCCTGGATGATCTCCATGTGGAGCATCCCCAGAAAGCCGCAGCGGAAGCCGAAGCCCAGGGCGATGGAGGACTCGGGCTCGAAGGAAAGGGAGGCGTCGTTGAGCTGGAGCTTTTCCAGGGCGTCCCGCAGGTCGGGGTACTTGGAGCCGTCCTCGGTGTACACGCCGCAGTACACCATGGCCTGGGCCGGGCGGTAGCCCGGGAGGGGCTCCGGGGTGGGCCGGGTGGCCTCGGTGATGGTGTCCCCCACCCGGGTGTCCTTCACCGTCTTGATGGACGCAGTGAACCAGCCCACCTCCCCGGCGGACAGCTGGGGGGCGGACTCCATGCCCAGGGGCCGGAGCCAGCCGCAGTCCAGCACGGTGTACTGGGCGCCGGAGGCCATGAGGCGCACCTGCATTCCCGGGCTCAGAGTTCCCTCCATCACCCGGAAGTATACGATCACCCCCAGGTAGGGGTCGTACTGGCTGTCGAAAATGAGGGCCTTCAGCGGCGCGGCGGGGTCGCCGGCGGGGGCGGGGACATTTTGTACGATGTCCTCCAGCACAGAGGCGATGTTGATGCCCTGCTTGGCGGAGATCTCCGGGGCGTCCAGGGCGGGCAGGCCGATGATGTCCTCGATCTCGTGCTTCACCCGCTGGGGGTCGGCGGCGGGCAGGTCGATCTTGTTCAGCACCGGCCGGATCTCCAAATCGTGGTCCAGGGCCAGGTAGGTGTTGGCCAGGGTCTGGGCCTCCACCCCCTGGGCGGCGTCCACCACCAGCACCGCCCCCTCGCAGGCCGCCAGGGAGCGGCTCACCTCGTAGTTGAAGTCCACGTGGCCCGGGGTGTCGATGAGGTTGAGGCAGTAGGTCTGGCCGTCCTGGGCGGTGTAGTCCATGCGGACGGCCCGGGCCTTGATGGTGATGCCCCGCTCCCGCTCCAGGTCCATGTTGTCCAGCAGCTGGGAGGCCATCTGCCGCTGCTCCACCGCGCCGCAGATCTCAATCATCCGGTCGGACAGGGTGGATTTGCCGTGGTCGATGTGCGCAATAATGGAAAAGTTGCGGATTTTCGATTGGTCAGTCATATGGGAAACCCTCCGTAGGCAAATCCACCCTGGGGCCCCGCCGACAGGTGGGGCGGCGCGAATGCGCCGTAAATTCGGAGCCGCAGGCGGAGAATTTTCGCAGGGCGAATTCACTTCGCCCGAGAATTTGAAATCATAAGGGGCCCCCGCAAAATTGTCAGATTTTGTGGGGAACGGATTTGCCGTGGTCGATGTGCGCAATAATGGAAAAGTTGCGGATCTTGGATTGTTCTGTCATAGCGAAACCCTCCGTACCAAATGGGGCCCCCGCCGGAGCCCAGCGAAGCGGGTCCGGTGGGGAGAGAAGGCACAGCGAAACGGATGAGCTTTCCCCGCAGGGGGAAGCGAATGAGTGCAGCTTGTGCCGACGAGGGCGATGATGGAAAAGCTGCGGATTTTGGATTGGTCAGTCATCAGTTTTGCTCCTCCTGACCGGGGCGGTCAAACAAAATTTTGTAGTCATACCCCATCACGAACTGCCGCAGCTCGTCCAGCCGCTCACGGTAGTCCTCCTGCGTCCAGCTGAATTCCCCGTTCATCAGGGCCAGGGCCGCCCAGGCGGTGACCTCCCCGGAGCAGTGGACGTGGTCGGTGTAGTAGTTCAGGTTGGTCATGGGCCCGCAGTACAGCAGGCTGTGCAGGGATATGTTGTCGTATTCCAGCAGCCGCCCGGCGGCGTACTCCACCGCGGACAGGATGGCCTCCGCCCGCCCCTCCCGCATCATCATATCCCAGTAGAGGATGCTGTAGGGGGGGAACCAGATTACAAATTGAACGTCCGGGTGCTTTTGCGCCCAGCGGCACACCACGTCCAGATTCTCCTCCGCCGCCGCCAGCAGGGCGTCCGCGGGCAGGGGGGCGCTCACCTCCGGCCGGGGGTAGCCCTTCAAAGCGTCGTCCCAGCTGAAGCTGTACGTCCCGTCCCACACGTAGGCCTCGTCCAGGGTCACCGTCTGCTCCGACTCCCGGTGCAGCCAGGTGCGCAGGGCGGTCTCGTAGGTGTCCGCGTTGAGCAGGTACTCCACGTCGTCCAGGGGGTTCATATTGTAGAGATAGCTGGGCAGCTCCACCGTGCGCTCGCTGTCCGGGCGGACCAGGATGTTGGGGTCCAGGCAGAAGTAGACCCGCTCCAGCTTGGGGTGGCTGCGGAAGGCCAGCTGGAGGGCGGTGTCAAACTCGGAGATCCAGCCGTCGGGGAAGGTGATCTTCAGCGTCTCCCGCCCGGTGCCCTTTGTAAACCAGCTGGAGCGGTAGTTGGCCACCAGCGAGGTGCCCATCACCACCTGGGTATAGTCCTGGTGGCGGATGAGACCGGCCATCTGGTAGCGCTGGTTGTCGAACAGGGCGGTCTCCCCCTCGTCGATGCCGTGGAGCACAAAGAAGGGGTCCTCCATGGACAAAAGCAGGATGAACACCCCAAAGCAGAGCAGAATGCCCGCCAGCACGGTGATAAAAAAGGTTTTTGCTTTCATGGCGTCCCCCTTTGTTGATGCTGCCGAGCGCTCCGCGCTGCTCACGACGGCTCCGCGCTTCCCTGTCACGCTCGGATTGGGCGCACGACCGGGTCGCTTTCCCTCCGTCTCGGGCCGGTGTCCGGCCCGCTTCGCGGTCCTCCCCTCGCCCTCGCTCCGGTCCAAGCTCCCCTGTGCGCCTATCCTCGCGCTTCTTGCTAAAAATTCGCGTAAATGAACGTATCCACCCCGGAGAAGAAGATCACCGACCCCACCACGCAGACCACCGCCAGCGCCGCCTTCCACACCGTGGGGCAAAAGCGCTCCGTCTGCGCCAGGGGGTTGGGGCAGGCCAACAGGGCCAGACCCGCCGGCAGCGCCAGCAGCGGCGCCCAGTAGATCAGCGCCCGCCCCCCCTCCTGGAGGGCGTTTTGCAGGAAGCCCAGCGCCTTCCCCACCACCGCCGGGGGCAGAGCCGCGGTGAACTCCTTGGTGGGCAGGCCCCAGTTGGTCTGGAACAGCCCCCCCAGCAGGGCGAAGGCCTGGTCCAGGCTTTCCGCCCGGAAAAATACCCAGGCCAGGTTGACAAAGGCAAAGGTGAGGACCCAGGCCAGGGGCTTGGGCAGGGACAGCCTCCCCTTCAGCAGCTGCTCCCCCGCCCGGGCCAGCCCGTGGAGGCCCCCCCAGATCAAAAAGCCCCAGCCCGCCCCGTGCCACAGCCCGGACAGCAGAAAGATGATCAGGATGTTGCCCACGGTCACGGCGGCGCCCCGGCGGCTGCCCCCCAGGGGGATATACACGCACCGGCGGAAGAACCGGGACAGGGACACGTGCCACCGGCCCCAGAAGTCCTTCACGGACAGGGCCTGATAGGGGCTGTTGAAGTTCACCGGCAGGGACAGGCCCATCATCCGGGCCATGCCGGCGGCCATGTCGCAGTAGCCGGAAAAGTCGAAATAAATTTGCAGCGTATAGCACAAAATGGTGAGCGCACTGTCCATGGGAGTAAGGTTGCCCACATTGGCGTAGCCGAAGTTGGCCCCGTTGGCGAACACCGCCGCCACCAGCACCTTCTTGGCCAGCCCCAGGGCGAAGCAGTACAGCCCGGCGGACAGCTCCTCCCAGGAGAAAGGGGCGGGCTTCCTCATCTGGGGTGCCAGCTCCCCCACCCGGGTGATGGGCCCGCAGGTGGCGGTGGCGAAAAAGGTGAGGCAGCAGGCGTAGTCCAGGGGGGACACCTCCGGCCCCGCCTCCCCATCATAGCAATCCCTCAGCCAGAGAATCTGCTGAAAGGTGACGAAGGACAGCCCCAGGGGGGCCAGCCAGGCCGGAGGGGTGAACAGCCCCTCCAGCGGCGTGAGGGACAGCAGAAAGCCGGTGTACTTGAAAAAGGCCAGTACCGCCAGCAGGCCCCCGGCCCCCGCCCACAGCAGGGGCCTCCCCTTGGACGGGTCCCGGGCGATGCGCCGGCCCAGCAGGTAGCTGGCGGCCCCCTCCGCCCCCAGCACCAGCAGGGACAGGGGCGCTCCCCAGCCGCAGAACAGCACCCCGGCGCACACCAGCCCGCCCTGGGCGGCCCGGCCGCCCAGCCGTTCCCCCAGCAGCCGCCACAGCACCAGCACCGCCGGCAGATAGGCCAGCACGAACAGATGGCTTTGTACGTTCATCGCGTCTCCTCACTCGGCTGTGCGCCGTTCAGCGGGTGTTCTCCATGTGGCTGGCCATCTCGCTGTTCAGCCGTTCGCCGCAGGTGTGTACAATCTGGAGCAGGGACTGGTAGGTCCCCGGATAGGCGGACTTCATGGCCTCGTGGTCCAGGGGCGGGAACTTGGCGTTCTTCCCCGGACTGGACAGGGCGGAGACATACTCCGCCTCGCTCATGAGCATATCCGCCCGGGACAGCCCGGCCACGAACCACTCCCTGGGCATGGAGAAAATGTCGTCGTTGCCGCTGGGGCTGGCCAGGTGGAGGTGGCGGAACAGGATGTACACCGTGGTGGACAGGTAGTTGGCCGCCGCCCGGATGGCCTTTTTGCTGCCCACCCGGCTGAGCAGGTCGAACAGCAGCCCCACCGAGTTGACCACCAGCTTTTTGGACAGGGTGGCCAGCACCGAGCCCCGCAGCACGTTGTCCCGCTCGTCGGACACGTCGTACAGGGTGTCCGCGTCCAGGATGGTGGTGCCGTCCCGGCTGAGGGTGCGCCCCAGCAGGAAGTCGGCGGACACGCTGTAGAAATCACAGGCTTTTACCACAAACATCAGGCCGGGCTCACGCGCCCCGTTTTCATAATGGGAAAGCAGTGCTTGGGATATACCCAGCGTCTTTGCGGCCTGCCGCTGAGAAATACCCTTCTCCTGCCGCAGCAGGGAGAGGGTTCGTGCGAAATCAGAATTGGTCATCCTGATCTCCCCCTTTCCTCTAATGTCGCTTTGCGGGACCGGGCCAGTCCCTCCCATCAGGCCTGATTGGAACGCCGCCAGCGCCGCCCCTCCGGGCCAGTCCGCTGCCGATTTTCAAACAAGGCCTAACACAGCAAGTATAGTATAACGGGGCCAATACGGTTTGTAAAGAGTTCTTCCCGCAGGAATGCGGCGGAAATTTCCAGCTATTTTTTGTGATTTTGACCATATCCCTCTTGAAAAACACGGCGGGCAGTGATAAATTAGATAAGTAAGAACTGTATTCACAGCCAAAAGCGCCGGATGGCCGGGGGAGTTCCCCGCCGGGCAGGGCAAATTTTTGCGGACGCACCTGTGTGTATGGCCGGAAAATTTACCCAGGACGGTGGGAAGACACAGCCCCCAGACGGCAGACTGGAGCTGCGCCTACAGCTTCGCAAGTTCACCGAAACTCGATCCCGGCCGGGCCGCCCCGCGGCCCCGCCCCAACTGGAGGTAACCAATTCATGTTCCGACTTCTCATCCAAAAGCTGAAAAAGAACCCCAAAAAGATCGTCTTTACCGAGGGCGAGGACCCGCGCATCCTGGAGGCGTCCGCCCGCCTGCTGTCCGGCACCTTCCTCACCCCCATCCTCATCGGCGATCCGGAGACCATCTACAAGGTCGCGGACGACGAGTGCCTCAACATCAAGGGCGTGCAGATTCTCCAGCCCTCCACCTACGACAAAATGGACGCCATGGTGGAGAAAATGGTGGAGCTGCGCCGCGGGAAGATGACCCCCGAGCAGTGCCAGGCCGCCCTTCAGCAGGGCAACTACTTTGGCACCATGCTGGTGGCCATGGGGGAGGCGGACTGCCTGCTGGGCGGCGCCACCTACTCCACCGCCGACACCGTGCGCCCCGCCCTTCAGCTCATCAAGACCAAGCCGGGCAATAAAATTGTGTCCTCCTGCTTCATCCTGGTGCGCCCCTTCGCCACCGGCGGCAACCAGGTGCTGGCCATGGGCGACTGCGCCATCAATATCGATCCCTCTGAGGACGACCTGGTGGAGATCACCCAGGAGGTGGTGGCCTGCGCCCGCCGGTTCGGCGTGGAGCCCAGGGTGGCCATGCTGAGCTACTCCACCATGGGCTCCGGCTCGGGCCCCGCGGTGGACAAGATGCGCCACGCCTGCGAGAAGCTCAAGGCCCTGGACCTGGACTTCCCCGTGGACGGCGAATTCCAGTTCGACGCCGCCGTGTCCCCCACCGTGGGCCGGCTGAAGGCCCCCAATTCCAATGTGGCCGGCCGGGCCAACACCTTCATCTTCCCGGAGATCTCCGCGGGCAACATCGGCTACAAGATCGCCCAGCGCATGGGCAACTTCGACGCCTACGGCCCCATTCTGCTGGGCCTGAACGCCCCCATCAACGACCTGTCCCGGGGCTGCAACGCCCTGGAGGTGTACTCCATGGCCATCATCACCGCCGCCCTGGCGGATTGACCGCTTGGCAAAAGCCCCTGCATTCATTGTGAATGCAGGGGCTTTTTCATGTGCTCAGCCGCCGTCCCGCTTATGCCTGCACACGCGGAACACCACCCAGGCGGCTCCCGCCGCCAGCAGCGCGCCCACCGCAAGGTTGGCCGTGGACAGCCAGCCCTCCCAGGGGGCAGCGGTGTAGGAGATGATGGTGCCGGGGACGATGCCGTTCATGGCGTGGGAGTGGGCCACGGTATAGAGGATGTTGCGGCATGCCTGGCGCAGGTTTTGCACCGCCGAGGCGCTCTTGGTATCCTCCAGGCTCTTCATGGCGTCTGTGGACAAAATCAGGTCGGAGCCCGCGGCCACGGCCTGATCGGGGTACATGAACTCGTACAGGTTAAAGTCGGTGATGACCAGCCCCCGGAAGCCCCACTCCTCCCGGAGCACCCCGTCCAGCAGCGCCTCACTGCCCCCCGCCCAGGCGGCCCCCAGGCGGTTGTAGGAGCTCATCATGGCGGTGCAGGCGGGCAGCTCCTTTTCAGCCATGGTCCCCTGGCTGTCGGAGATGTACTTCACGGAGGCGGAGGCGTTTTTCACCGTGTACTCAAAGGGCCTGAGGTACAGCTCCCGCAGGGCCTGCTCATTGACCCAGACGCTGATGCCCCCGCCGTTCACCCGGTTGGTCTCCTGGTCGTTGACGGCGAAGTGCTTCACCGTGCAGTACAGCCCCTTGGACGCCGCGCCGGACACGCAGGCCGCCCCCATGGCCCCGGACAGCAGGGGGTCCTCCGAGTAATACTCGAAGTTGCGCCCGCCGAAGGGGGAGCGGTGGAGGTTCATGGCCGGGGCGTACCAGCCGTTGACCTGGTTGGCGATTGACTCGTTGCCCACCATCTCCCCCATGCGGCGCACCAGCTCCACGTTGAAGGTGGAGGCGATGACCACCTCAGAGGGATAGGCGGTGCAGCTCAGGCTGGTCATGTAGGAGTTGATGCCGGCGGGGCCGTCGAAGTCCACCGTGGCGGGCTTGCCCACGCTGGACAGGGCCACAGTGGCGTACATCCCGTTGAGCACCAGCTTTTGCATGTCCTTGACGCTGAGCTGGTCCAGCATCAGCTCCCAGGAGGGGTCGTCGTAGGGCAGGCCCCGCAGGTCAATGAGGTTCAGGCCGTTTTCCGCGCCCAGATTGGGTTTTTCCGCCTCCGGCTCCTCATGGGCCTTGGGGTCGTAGGCCTGGAAGCCCGCGATCACATCCTCTCCCGCCGTCATGTCGGCGGCGGTGGGGGCGGTGGGGAAGGTGCCCGCGAAGTCCGCCCGGCTCATGTTGAGGGCAAAGCCCTCCGCTGGGGCGTCGGCAAACTGGGCGGAGAGGTCGTCGAACCGGTTGGTGACGGGGGCCGCGTCGCCGGCGCGGTGGTTCTCGCCGGCGTATACCACCGTCCGCCCCACCTTATACACAATGGGCTCACAGCCCGCCTTCACCCGGTGGGAGTCGGTCCGCAGGGTGAGGGTGTACTCCCCCGCCTCCAGCACGTAGGCCCGCTCGTCTTTGTAGTCGTAGGAGGCCATGTCCTCCACCTCCAGGGTGAGGGTGACGGTCTGGCTCTCGCCGGGCTGAAGCAGGTCCGTTTTGGCGAAGGCCCCCAGCACCGCGCTGGGCTTCTCGATGCCGCCGGGGGTGTAGGGCGCGGAATAGTACAGCTCCACCACGTCCTTGCCCGCCGTCGAGCCGGTGTTGGTGACGGTCACGTCCACCGAGATGGTTCCGTCCGTCCCACCCAGCTCCTGCCCGCTCACCGCCCAGCCAAAACTGGTATAGCTCAGCCCGTAGCCGAAGGGGTACACCACCGCCGCGTCGTAGTCGAGGAAACCCTCCTCCGCCGCCGTCTCGTAGTAGCGGTAGCCCACATAAACCCCCTCCTCGTACTGGACGAAATAGCCGTCCCCGATGGCGTTGGAGGCGCTGAGGTTGGAGTACTGGAAGCTCCCGAAGTTTACAAAGGTGGGATCGCGGGTGAAGTCGGCGGCCCACAGGTCGGCGGTGCGCCCCGACGGGTTCACCGCGCCGGCCAGCACATCCCCCACGGCGTAAAACCCGGTCTGCCCCGGGGAGCCCACCCAGACGATGGCGTCAATATCCTCGTCCTCCTCCAGCTCCCCCAGCTCCAGGGTGGTGGAGGCGTTGATGAGGACGATCACCGTGTCGAAGTGCTCCTTGGCCAGGGCGATGGCGTTCTTTTCATCCTGGTTCAGCTCCAGCTGGTGCTGGCCGGGGGCATAGTTGTCGTCCCAGCCCTTCATGTCCTGGGTGAGGTCGCCCCCCTCGCCCCCGCCCCGGCCGATGGCCACGATGGCCGCGTCCCCGTAGGCGGAAAAGCTGGAGATCACGCTGTCATAGCCCTCCACGGGCATCTCGCCGATGTAGTAGGTGGAGTTCCCCTTGTCCATGGTGATGACCCCCCTGGGGTGGTCGTACACCCGCTGGGTCCCCAGGGCGGTCATCTCCTCTGAGAAGGCGGCGTAGGCGGCCAGCGCATCGTACACCGCGCCGTTGACCTCAAATCCGGCCCGCTCCAGCCCGGCGCGCAGGTCCACCGCCTTGTCCGGGTCCACCGAGCCGGAGCCCGAGCCGCCGTACACCGGGTCCGCCGCGTCCCGGCCCAGCAGGGTCACCTTGGCGGAAGCGGACAGGGGCAGGGCCCCGTTGTTTTTCAGCAGCACGATGCCCTCGCCCTCGATCTCCTCCACCAGGGCGTTGGCCGCCTCCACCGTCTCCTTTTTGTCCTTGTAGTCCAGGGGGTAGTATTCGCTCTCCCAGTCCTCGCTGCCCTCGGTCTTGGTGACGATCATCTCGCCGCCGCCCAGGTACAGGTCCACATAGGGGCGGAACACCTGGGTGAGGACGTTCACCGTCACCGCCAGCGTCAGCACCACGCACAGAACCGGCACCCAGATGGCGAGGAATTTTTTGTTGCTCATCGTAGTTTTGAGCCTCCTTTAAGGTAAAAATGGGTACAAAAACAGCAGGGGGCGGGAGCGCCGCCCCCTGCTGTCCGGGGTGTGTTGCTTACTTGACAGGCTGAGTGGCGGGCTCAGTCAGAGGAGGCACGCAGTACTTGGCGGTGCGCTCGTCCTGGATGACCCCGGACCAGTTCAGGCCGAAGCCGAACTCATAGGTGTTGCCGGCGGTGTCCACATGGCACTCCATGTCCCGGGGGACGTCCTCGTACTGGGCCTCTACGGTCTCCATGCTGGCGGGCATCTGCATGGGGAGCAATCCGGTCGGCTCTACCTTGCCGGAGGTGATGTCCAGGAATATTTTACTATCAAAGCTGAAACCAACTGTACCAAACCCCAGCAAAATGGCATCTACCTGGCTCTCAAACTCAGAGAAAATCATGGGTCGGTCCGAATTCACAGCGACAATAATTTTGGCTTCATCCGGCATATTCTCAATCGCATAGAGGATGCCATCCAACTCAGTCCGATTTGTGATCCGGGAAGTTGCGCCATAGTAAGAACGATTTTCCTTTTCACGGGTTGTAACTGTACCATAAGTGCCTTCTACATTCGTTTCAATCATATTGCCCGAGATGGATTCCGACCGCACTGAGGAATTATTTGCAGTATAGTCTCCATATTGCAGAGAAATGGGGAAATACTCTCCAGTTTCCAGGTCATGCCCATAACCATTCAGTACATTTCCTTCATTAATTGGACAGTTCACAATGATGATCGCGGAATCGCAAGCGGCCAACTCCTCCGCAGATGCGCGTACAATATCATGCACTGTATAGGCAGGATTTCCATTCTGATCTGTGCCGCTGGGCTCTTTTACAGTATCGGTTACAACATTGTACACAGCATCGGAATCCGCCTGATTGACGGGCAGCGCCCATTTTCCTTTATAAAACTGCATTGGGATATAAACTGTGGCTTTTTCATCACCGAAGGCAGGAACAATTGCCTCGTTTTCGTTTTTCAGCATGACAATCGAATTGATGATGCTTTTATAGTTGAGGTCAGCGACTTCTTCGCTCTCATACAGTTCCACAGCGGCATCAACAGACACATAACTGTTTTCGAACAGACCGACCTGGAACTGCGGTTTGAAGATCCGACAGGCGGCTAACTGGATGCGCTCAAGCGCCAAGTCTTCTCCAAGTTCATCACACAACAGGGCATACGCTCCGGCCATATCGGCTGTGTTCGCGCTGCCAATCTGATCCACACCGGCCAGGATCATCAGTTTGAGGATCTCTGCCTCGGAAGCATCAGGATCAATCCCCCAAGCCATCCTGTTCTGGGCACTCCAATCTGAGCAGATCATTCCGTCAAAACCATAAGTTTCACGCAGTAAATCAATTTTCCATTTACTAAAAGCGGAACCCACCAGTTCACCATATTCCTCATTCTCAGAGTACGCGACAGAATAAGATGTCATAGCCGCGGGAGAACTTCCTGTGACGCTCTCCAAATTCAAAGCAGCCTTGACAAAGGGCATCAGCTGGGTATTGAAATTATTTCCAGGATAAATTGCGTATTTTCCGAAATCGCTGTGAGACTCCCGACCGCTTTCTCCGACACCATCCCCAGGCCAATGCTTCATCATAGCGACAACACTGTCCGTACCCCAGCCCAAATCAGTGCCATCTTTATCATATGTGGACTGCATACCGCTGATTGCCATATTCGCCATATCGGTTACAAGTGCCGGATCCTCGCCAAAAGTACCGGGGACGCGGAGCCACCTGGGCTCTGTCGCCAAATCAATCATCGGGCCCAACAAGGTGGAAACACCCAGAGCCCGAAGCATCTTCGCCTCCATTTTGTGTACCTCAAACACCAATTCAGGGTCAAATGTGGCTCCTAACGCAAGATTATCTGCAAAGCCCATTGTGCGCGGCATATTGGGATTAGAACTAATATTGAAAGGAATTCCATAATTGACGCCTTCAACATAGGATTGCACATTATTGTTCCAAAGCGCAATTGAGCGAATGGGAACACTGCCCAGGACCTGACTGAGCATCGAGCGGAGACCGCCATCCAGAATTTCTATATCCTCCGCATTTAAGGACCCGTCACTTTCAACTTTCCGCAAATCTCCGTGCCGCATAACACCAAATATGGTTTCCGGCGGCAATTGCGAGGCCAGGTCCGCCGCCCGGGTGTTGTCCTCCTGCCGCCAGTCCTCGTACAGGTCCAGCTTGCCGTTCTTGTTCAGGTCCTTGAAGGCGAAGCCGTCCACCTGGATCAGGCTCACGCCGCTGTCCGGGGAGTAGCCCAGGGTCTCGCCGCCCTGGTTGGTCACCTTCATCCAGCCGTCAGCGGTCTTTTCCTCGCTCCACTTCACCTCGCCGGAGCCCAGCTCCTGGGGCTCCAGGGGGTAGGCGCCGCTGTCCGGCGCCGTCGTGACCGCCGCGCTGGGGCCGTCCGAGGGGGCGGCGCTGCCGGAGGGCTTCTCGCCGCTGCCGCAGGCCGCCAGCAGGCCCAGCAGCATCGCCGCCGCCAGCAGGGCCGCAAGAGATTTCTTCCACTTTTTCATAGTACTTTGCTCCTTCCTCATGTTGATTTCCCCATCCGGGATCTCTGTTTTGTATGATAGCATTCCCCAATTTCAATTTCCACAATATCACCTATCCTGTCATTTTGCGTACATAAATTGACCATAGTTCCTGATGACAAAAGAAGGTTTTTCGGTTATAATACCAAGTATCTAAAATGGGGGGATTGTCATCTCACGGGGAAGGATGTGATGGGGCTTGAATCGGAATATCGCCATCGTGGAGGACGAGGTGGAGGAGGCCGAGACCCTCCGCTCCTATTTCGCCCATTACACAGAGGAGTACGGCACCACCTTTACGGTCACCCACTTTCTCAGCGCCGAGGCCTTTCTCAACCGCTACCGCCCGGTGTATGACCTGGTGCTCATGGACATCTGCCTGCCCAGGGCCAGCGGCATGGACGCGGCGGCCCAGCTGCGCCAGGTGGACCAGTCGGTCCCCCTGATCTTCGTGACCAACATGGCCCAGTTTGCCGTGAAGGGCTATGAGGTGGACGCCTTCGACTTTGTGGTCAAGCCGGTGTCCTACGCCAACTTCGCGCTGAAAATCCACCGCCTGCTGGGCAAGCTGGCCACCCGCCGGGAGGCGGAGGTTCTGGTCAGCCAGTCCGACCACATGATCCGCCTGTCCGCGTCCCAGATCAAGTATATCGAGATTTCCGGCCACCGGATGGTCTACCACACCACCAGCGGCGAGGTGAGCGCCTACGGCAACCTGAAGGAGGCGGAGGCCGCGCTGGACCCGGCCATGTTTACCCGCTGCAACAGCTGCTACCTGGTGAACCTGAACTACGTCCAGGCCATCCAGGGCCACACGGTGCTGGTGGGCGGGGAGGCGCTGCAAATCAGCCGCCCCCGCCGCAGGGCCTTCATCCAGGCCCTCAACGACTATCTGGGAGGAGCGATTGGCTGATGCAGCTCACAAGCCTGTTTGCCTATAAGCTTCAATTCATGGCCGCCCTGCTTTTGGCGGAGAGCCTGTTTCTGTTTCGCCTGCCCCGCCGCAGCCGCTTCCCGCTTCGCTCGGCCGCCGCCGCGGCGGGCTGCCTTCTGGCGGCGCTGGTCTTCCCCATCCTGCGCTACGACGCGCTGTACAGCTCGGTGATGTTCCTGACCTTCTTCGCCCTCACCATCCCCGCGGCCCAGCTGTGCTTTGACGTGAGCTGGCGGGGGTGCGTGTTCTGCACCGTGGCGGGGTACAGCGTGCAGCACCTGGCCTCGGTGTGCTATGACCTGGTGCTCACCATCGCCGGCTTTTCCGGCACCACCCAGGTGTATTCCAACGCCCCCGCCCGGTTCGACCCCATCCCCACCGCCATCTTCCTCGAGGTGTACGCCCTGGTGTACTGGGCCCTCTACCAGATTTTTGGCCGCAGGATAAACCGGGACGGGGAGGTGGCCATTCAGCGGCCCTCCCTGCTGGTGCTGGTGGCGCTGACGGTGCTGGTGGAAATTGTCCTCAACGCCGCCGTCATCTACCGCAAATATGAGAATCTGGACCTGATCTACTACCTGGCCGCCTCCCTGGCCAACGTGGTGTGCAGCCTGTCGGTGCTGGTGATCCTGTTCTCCCTTCTGCTCCAAAAGTCCCTGGAGGCGGAGCTGGAGGTGGTCTATCAAATGTGGCGGCAGGAGCAGAAGCAGTACGAGATCTCCAAGGAAACCATCGACCTTATCAACGTCAAGTGCCACGACATGAAGCACCAGATCCGGGCCATCAGCCGGCAGGCGGCCATCGACCCCGCCGCCCTGGAGGAGATGGAGAGCGTCATCTCCATCTACGGCACTATCGTCAAAACGGGCAGCCAGGCCCTGGACATCATTCTGGCCGAAAAGAACCTCTATTGCCAGAAAAGCGGCGTCACCATCAGCTGCATCGCCGACGGGGCCAAGCTGGACTTCATGACGGACAGCGACATCTATTCCCTGTTCGGCAACCTGCTGGACAACGCCATCCGCAGCGTGACGGCTCTGGAGCCGGACAAGCGGGTGATCAGCTTCAGCGTCAGGGCCGAGCGCGCCCTTTTGTCCATCAACTCCCACAACTACTACGGCGGAGAGGTGCGCATCGAGCGGGGCCTGCCCGTCTCCGACCAGGCGAAGACGGGCTACCACGGCTTCGGGGTGAAGAGCATGGCCCTCATTGTGGAGAAATACGGCGGCACCATCAGCTTCCACGCCAAAAGCCAGGTGTTCAACGTGAACATCCTCTTCCCCCTGGATCCCAGCAAATATCTGCGCGGCTGAGGAGGTTGCGGAATGGAGCATAGAGCACGGACCAGCGCCCGGCGGCTGCGTCAGGTCTGCCTCCCCGCCATGGCGCTGCTGACGGCGCTGGCCCTCACCGTGACCGCGGGCATGTACGCAAACGCAGACACCCTGGACAAGCTGTTTGGCCGGGGCGCCCGGACGGTCACCCCTCTCAGCGACAGGGAGCACCTGGACGCCGCTTACTACGAACAGCGCTATGACAGCAAAAAAGAGGCGCTGAGCGCCGCCACCGCCCTCTCCCGGCAGATCAGCGGCGAGGGGATCGTCCTGCTGAAAAACGACGGCCTGCTCCCGCTGGCGGGGGACGCCGCCGTCTCCCCCTTCGGCCTGCGCTATGCCCAGCCCTTCTACGGCGGCACCGGCTCCTCCGCCATCGGCAGCGGCCAGGGCCAGGTGGCCACCCCGGCGGACGGGCTTTCCGCCTCCTTCGCCCAGGTCAACGCCGTTTTGGAGGGGCGGTATGCCCAGGCCCTGGGGTCGGGGGCGGCGCTGGGGGAAAATGGGCAGATCGCCGTCTGCCGCCCCGGCGGAGATTCCGCCGGGGACCAGGCGCTGTATGAGTTTGCCCCGCCGGTGTACCAGGGGACGGAGGCATCCTGCGCCGGGACGGTGGGAATCGTGTTCATCGGCCGGCAGACCGGGGAAAATCAGGACGCATCCACCCTCCCCTACGGCGACGGCACCCCCCATATGCTGGCCCCCACCGCCGCCGAGCTCGCCACGGTGGACTACGCCAAGCGGGCCTGCGCCGCCGTGGTGGTGGTGCTGGCCAGCCCCTCTCCCATGGAGACCGCCGCATGGGAGGACGACCCCGGCGTGTCCGCCATCCTGTGGCTGGGGGGCGCGGGGAGCACGGGCTACCTCTCCCTGGGGGATATTCTGACGGGCCGGGTAAACCCCTCCGGCCGCCTGCCGGACACCTGGGCGGCCAGCTTTAAGCGGGACCCCACCTTTCCAAACCAGGACGACGGCAGCCGCCGCTTCCTGTACGAAAACGCCCTCACCACCATGGTGTCCTCCGACGGCTGGCGGGACAGGGCCCGCACCCCTTTCCGGGAGTATGAGGAGGGGGTGTACCTGGGCTACCGCTACTATGAGACCGCCTGCCAGGAGGGGGCGCTGACGGACTTTTACAACCGCCGCAGCGGCGTGCTCTACCCCTTCGGGTACGGCCTGTCCTATACCGCCTTTTATCAGGAGCTGCGCTCCTTTGAGACGGCGGGGGACCAGGTCCGGCTCACCGTCCGGGTGACCAACACCGGGACCCGGCACGCCGGCAAGGACGTGGTGCAGGTCTACTTCTCCGCCCCCTACACCCAGCTGGACCGGGAGCTGGGCGTGGAAAAGCCCGCCGCCGTGCTGGCCGGCTTCGGCAAAACCGGGCTGCTGGCGCCGGGGGAGTTTGAGGACGTGACGGTATGCTTTGCCGTGGCGGACATGGCCTCCTACTGCTCCGCCCGGGACAACGGGGACGGCACCTCCGGCTGCTATCTGCTGGAGGCGGGCGCATATACCGTCTCCCTCCGCTCCGATTCCCATACGGTGCTGGACCAGCGGACGGTGACAATCCCCGCCGCCATCTGGTACGACGGCCAGAACCCCCGGCCCGGGGAGGGGGAGGCGGCGGTCAACCGCTTCCCCCAGCTGGACGCCTATATGTCCGATCCGGCGGTGAGCGGCGCGGTGATCCTGTCCCGGAACGACTGGCGGGGCACCCAGCCCACCGCTCCCACCGGGGAGGACCGGCATGCGTCGGACACGGTGGTCCGGTGGATCGCCCAGGCCGACTCCACGCAATTTGACTGTCAGACCGACCCCCTGCTGGGCAGCGTCCCGGGCAGCGCCGTCTACCGGAAGACCGCCCCCGCCTCCGGGGCGGACAGCGGCCTGGTCCTGGCCGACCTGCGGGGGAAGGACTACGACGACCCCATGTGGAGCGATCTTTTGGATCAGCTCGCCTTTTCCGATGACGAGGAGCTGCGGCTGGCCCTGTTTGAGTGCGCCTATCGAACCGGCGCGGTGGAGTCCATCGGCAAGCCCGTCTCCCTGGAGCGGGACGGGCCCCAGGGCCTCACCCTTCCCGACCAGTCGGGGAAAAACTGGATCAGCGGGGTGTGCGGCTATCCGGCCTCCCCGGTGCTGGCCGCCGCCTGGAACCTGGAGCTGGCCTATGCCTTCGGGGAGATGGTGGGGCAGGAGGCCCTGCTGTGCGGCATCAACGGCTGGTATGCCCCGGGGCTGAACCTGCACCGCTCCCCCTTCAACGGGCGGTGCTCGGAGTATTTCAGCGAGGACCCCCTGCTCGCCGGCATGCTCGGGGCCCGGGTGGTCTCCGGCGCGGGCGACGCGGGGCTGTCCTGCGCGGTGAAGCACCTGGGGCCCATGGACACCGAGGCCCACCGCAACCCCCACACCACCGTCTGGCTCACCGAGCAGGCCCTGCGGGAGATCTACCTGCGGCCCTTTGAGCTGGCGCTGAAAAACGCGGAAAAGACCGTGGCCTACGTGGACGGGGACGGAGCGCTGTCCCGGCGCACCATGCGGGCGGGGGACTTCATTATGGCCGGGGACTGCGCCGTCGGGAGCGAGTGGGCCGCCGCCAACTACGCCCTGCTGACCCAGGTGGTGCGGGGCGAGTGGGGCTTTCAGGGCTTCATTCTGTCCGACATCCACCTCAACGGCAATGGGGCCCAGTTGGACAAGATGCTCCGGGCGGGGTGCGACGCCCTGCTCACCACAAGCTACGGCGCGCGGCTCCTTCCCACAGATACGCAGTCCCCCACCGCCCGGCATTTGCTGCGCCGTTCCCTCAAAAACATCTCCTATGTCCTGGCCAATTCCAATTTAATGCAGGGCGCCGCCCCCGGCTCCCGCATCCACTACGCCCCCGCGCCCTGGATGGTGTGGCTCACCGCGGTCGACGTGCTGATCGGCCTGGCCGTGGCGGTTATGGCCGTTCTGGTGGCGGTGCGCTCCTGGCGGGAGGACGTTCCGCCATAGGCTCGGGCTCCTCCGGGGGCGGCACGGCAGAAACCGCCCGGCGCCCCTTCCCCATCGCACGGGGCAGGCAGTCATCTCCGATGCCGCCGTCATGTTCAGGTATTTGTATAAAACGCATGGAAATTTCGAAAACCACAGACAAGTTTTAACAACTAGAACAATAATCAGACAACTTTCTGCTTTTTATTTTTTAAGATGTTGAATCAATGCCATTTTTTGTGTTACAGTAAAATTATTACAGGCGCGGTGGGATCCGGCATGGGCCGCGCTTGACAAAACACAAAAAGGAGTCATTAAAATGAAAAAGAGAGTGCTTAGCCTGAGTCTTGCCTTTGTGCTGCTGGCCTCCCTGCTGGCTGGCTGCGGCAGCAAGAGCGCCACCTGGAAGGTCACCTGTCCCTGGGCCCCCTCCGGCGTGGCCGCTATGGTGAGCCAGAAGGCCGCCGCCAAGTCCACCGAGTATTCCCAGGATATCACCCTGGTGGCCGAGGCCGTCAAGGGCGACGCCGCCACCGTCAACACTTGGATCATGGGCACCGAGGCCAACGACACCGAGCTGGTTTTTGCCGGCGAGGGCCTGCTGTCCATCACCTCCATCCTGGACCCCGCCAAGCTGCAATTCACCTATGAGGACTTTGTGTTCGTGGAGAACCTGTATTCCTCCGTGTTCGTTCTGTCCGCCGATGCCAAGCTGGACATCAAGAGCGTGGCCGACCTGAAGGCCTACGTGGAGGATGGCAATGAGATCAGCGTGGCCGTCAACGGCGCCATGGGCTCCGAGGCGTTTCTGGCCGCCGCCCTGTTCGGCTCCATGGGCGCGGGCGAAAAGCTGAAGCTCACCCCCTACCAGTCCGCCGCTGAGGCCGCCCAGGCCGTGGCCAAGGGCGAGACCAATTTCGCCGTCTCCCACCAGTCCCAGATTCTGGAGACCTATCAGCAGGGCGGCGTCACCATCGTGTGCGCCTTTGACCAGGACGACATCACCGCCGGTCCCTTCGAGGGGGTCGAGGGCGTGGGCAAACACGGCTACCCCTTCTTCCGCAACCGCTGCTTCATCATGGCCCGCGCCGGCACCGACGCGGACAAGGTCTCCGCGCTGAAGGAGCTGTACGGCAAGATCCTGGCCGATAAGGAAGTGGCCGAGTGGCTCCAGGAAACCATGCTCCTGGAGGTGGACACCATGTCTGTGGAGGACGTGGAGGACCACATCGAAAATGTGAAGAACATCGTCAACGAGTACAAGGACATCGTTGCCGGCTGATCCCTGTTAAACTGCCTGGGGGAATGGGGGTATCCCCATTCCCCCAGGCTTTGCAGATGAATGAAATGGAGGGAGATCCGTTGAAGCAGTTTATCGACCGCGTAGACGCCCGCCTGGACGCCTGGGGTGAGGCGCTGAAGAGGCGGGAGTTCCGCTTTCCGTCCGACCTGACGGCGGGGATCGTGTTCGCCCTGGTGGGAATTTTCATGCTGCTGGCCATGCCCAGCCAAATCACCGTCACCGGCGGGGACGTGGTGGACGGCCGGGCCTTCCCCGCCTTGCTTATGATTGTCATGCTGGCCGGCTGCGCCGCCCTCATCGGCAAGGAGCTGGTGAAGCTGGCCCGGAAGCAGCCCATCACCTGGAAAACCGTCAACCTGCTGGTGGAGGTGAAGGCCCTGGTGATCCTGGGCATTCTGCTGGTCACCTACCTCCTGTGCAAATACACTGGCCTGTTTGTCCTTGGGGCGGTGTTCTGCGCGCTGGGATTTCTGGTGTTCTTCCGGTGCAGAAAGCGGAGCTACTACGTCATCACCCTGGGGCTGGCGGCGGGCATCTGGTGCGCCTTCCGCTTCGGCCTGGGCGTAAGCTTCTGAGAGGAGGGGAAACGCAGTGCTGGAGTTTATCGGCCCGGCCAGCGGCCTGCTGTTCACGCTGGAAAATATTTTTTGGATCAACATCGGCGTATTTATCGGCTCGGTGTTCGCCGCCATCCCCGGATTGACCGTAATCCTGTGTGTCATCCTGTTTTTGCCCCTCACGTATCAGATGACCGCCATACCCGGTATGATGTTCCTGCTGGGCATCTACTGCGCCGGGGGGTACGGCGGAAGCGTGTCCGCCATCCTCATCAACACCCCCGGCACCCCCCACGCCGCCGCCACCATGCTGGACGGCCACCCGCTCTCCAAGCAGGGCCGCACCAAGGCGGCGCTGAAGATCGCCCTGTACGCCTCCACCTTCGGCGGGATTTTCTCCGCCCTGATGCTGCTGTTCCTGGGCCCCCAGGTGGCCCGGGTGGCCGCCCAGCTGGGCACCGCCGAGTATTTCATGGTGTGCCTGTTCGGCCTGACCATCATTGCCGGGGTGTCGGGCAAGAGCATGATCAAGGGCATCATCTCCGCCTGCATCGGCCTGCTTCTCTCCTGCATCGGCACCGACCCCATGACAGGCTATGACCGGCTCACCTTCGGAATTGGCCGGCTGTATATGGGACTGGATCTGGCCGTGTGCCTGATCGGCCTGTTCGCCCTGGTGGAAATTCTGGCCAAGGCGGAGCTGAAGCCGGACGCCCTCCGCCTGGACGCCAAAAAGATGGAGGACAACGGGGTGATCACCAAGGAGGAGTACAAACGGATCGCCCGCCCGGTGCTGCTGTCCTCCATCATCGGCTCTCTGGTGGGCATTATCCCCGGCACCGGAGCCTCCGAGGCCTCCTGGTTCAGCTATAACACGGCCAAGAACATGTCCAAGCACCCGGAGGAATTCGGCCACGGCTCGGTGGAGGGCATCGCCGCCGCCGAGGCCGCCAACAACGCCGTCACCGGGGCCACGCTGATTCCCCTGCTCACCCTGGGCATACCCGGGGACGGCACGGTAGCCATCATGCTGTCCGCTTTGATGATCAACGGCCTGAACCCCGGCCTGAGCCTGTTCACCACCGATGGCGACATCATGTACGCCATCATGCTGGGCCTGATCCTGGTGAACCTGTTCATGCTGCTCCAGGGCAAGTTCCTCACCAGGCT
>ERZ808037.350-NODE-350-length-46469-cov-5.338205_pt1 | contig 46469 bp, 55 predicted proteins | sample MGYA00380190_ERZ808037 | MGnify/ENA primary metagenome ERZ808037 (study PRJEB31490, sample SAMN06133399) | mouse gut metagenome | isolation source: J9 | host: mice | place: China: Chengdu | collected 2015-05 ...
TTCCCTCCTCAAAAATACCTTTCCCTGCCGGACCATACTCCGGCGTCCCTCTCTCCACCTCCAGCTTCGCCAGTTCCTCCATCGCCTTCAGCCCCGCAGGCGTGCAGGCCCACCCCAGCCCCAGCACATTTGCGATCAGATTCGTCGCGATATACTCCCTGGCCGGATGTCCCTCGGGAATCCGCGGAAACAGAAACCTGATAAAAGGCTGTATCCCGCGGGTCAGTTTCGCGATCAGGCCTGACTTCTGTGCGATCTCCATCAGTCCGACCCATAATGCCATTACACCGATCATTGTAATGCAAAGTGAGACTGCATCCCCGGCAGAATCCAATGCGGCATTGGTCACTTCCGCCATCTTCCCGGCTATCGCCCCATACACCACTCCGATCAAGATCATAAAAGCCCAGATATAATTCAGCATAAATTAAAAAGAGCATGTACCTGCCGTCGTGCAATGAAAGAATACCCCTTCATAATATGGCCTATACATGCTGTTTCTCCATTTTTTATTAAAATAATGTATGCGGCACTGCTGATCAATATGCCTCCCGCGAGAAAATCATCCCTGTTCTGCAGCGCAAATAAAAACTCCACGCCTCTGCTTTCCCGCCGCTTTACCATAAAAGGCAAAATAGAAAGCAAAAAATGCTCTTACCACTCAATCACCGCCGAAGCCCACGTCAGCCCGCCGCCAAACCCTGACAGCGCGATCTTCATCCCCGGCTTCAAAAGTCCCTTCCGGTTCATCTCATCCAGCAGGATCGGCACACTGGCCGCCGATATATTCCCGCAGTGATCCAGACTGATGGGGAATTTGTCCTCCGCCACCTTAAGCCGCTTTGCCACCGACTGCAGAATCCGTATATTCGCCTGATGCAGTGCAAAATACTCGATCTCTTCCACCGCAAGCCCGGCCGCCCGAATCGTCTTCTGCAAAGAATGAGGCACCGCCGTCACCGCAAACTTATAGACCTCCTGCCCGTCCATATGCACATACGAATATTCCTTCGACGTCTCCACCAGCGGATTGTTATTGGACCGTCCTCTGCAGGCCAGCACACCGCCCTTTACGCCGTCCGATCCCTGGTCGAAAGCCAACAGACCTGCCGTTCCCTCTTCCGCCCGGACCACCGCCGCACCGGCGCCGTCGCCGAACAGGACGCAGGTACTTCTGTCGTTCCAGTCCATGATCCTGGACAGCGTCTCCGCCCCCAGGATCAGCGCCGTCTTATAAACTCCCGTCTGCAGATAGGCATTCGCAATGTTCAAGGCAAACATAAAGCCTGCGCAGGCCGCATTGATATCGAATGCCACCGCATTCACCGCTCCGATCTGTGCCTGCACTTCACATGCACAGGAGGGCGTCACATGATCCGCCGACAAAGTACCTACAATGATCAGATCGATCTCCTCCGCCGTCACTCCCGCATCTTCCATGGCCCGTCTTGCCGCCTCAGCAGACATGCCAGCAGTCGTCTCCTCCTTCACCAGATGGCGTTCTCTGATACCCGTGCGGCTGCTGATCCACTCGTCCGAAGTATCCATAATCTTTGATAAATCATCATTTGTCACGATAGTTGCAGGCAGACAGCTGCCTGTTCCTATAATTCTCGCTCTCATCTTCTCCCTCACAACTCATCGACTTTTTTAACAGTCCAAATCTTTTTCCCGCCTTGATACAGTCTCACTAAGCCAGGCCGGACACACCAGACAGAATCTGCAGTCATCCCCCGGAAATCACGGCCGAAACTCCTCCACAATATCCCTCACATGCTCCAGCTTTGTGGCCCGGTAAGCATTCGCACCGCAGAACAAAAGCCCCTCCCCGGTCTTTCCTTTCACCGCATTGACCAGCGCATCCGTGATGCAGTAAGGCGTCTCCTCCGGCTTGCAGGTACTGATGCAGAGATGACATCTTCCGTGCGGAATCCGCCCCTCCTTCGCCTTTTTCATAAAAGGATTCAGAATCGCTCTTCCCGGCATCCCCACCGGACTTTGTACGATAACGATATCTTCTTTCTTCGCATCAATGTAACTCTGTTTGTATGCATCCGACGCATCACATTCATAGGTAGTCACGAACCGCGTCGCCACCTGCACGCCATCCGCACCCATCTCCAGATAGTGCTCCATATCCTCACGGTTATAGATACCGCCGGCCATGATCACCGGAATCTTCGTATCATGCTCGGCCGCCGTCTCCTCCACCTTCTGAATGATCTGCCGTACTTCTTCATCATAATGAAGCGCTTCGATATCGTCAAGCTGTTCCCTGTGAAAACCGAGATGCCCGCCGGCCAATGGTCCTTCGATGATCACCGCGTCCGGCAGTCTCGTATACTTTTTCCACCAGTAGCGCAGGATCACCTGCGCAGACTTTACGCTGGACACGATAGGAGCCAGTTTCGTCTTCGCAGTTCCCGCCAGCTTCGGCAGCTCCATGGGCAGTCCCGCACCGGAAATGATCAGGTCGATGCCCGCTTCCACAGCCGCTTTCACATATTCCTCGTATTTTCTCGTGGCCACCATGATATTGACGCCCAGAATACCGCCTTTTGCGATCTCACGCGCTTTCCGGATCTCTGTCCCTATGGCACGCAGATTGGCGCCGATGGGATCCGCATCAAAATCCGGCTCCCTGTACCCGATCTGCGCCGTCGAGATCACGCCGATCCCGCCCTCCGCCGCCACTGCACCGGCCAGAGAGGACAAACTCACGCCCACGCCCATGCCGCCCTGAATCAAAGGCACCTTCGCCACCAGATCTCCTATTACAAGAGGTTTTACAATTCCCATCCGCTTTGCCCTTCTATCATCCTTTCCTCATTCCGAAGCGTCACAACTTTTTAGCTGGATAAACTACTCATCATAGAATTATCCAGCCTTATGCTTCCCCGATCGCAAAAGTCAGTTCCGCCTGTGTCACCAGTTTCCCGTCTACATACGCTTTCGCCGCGCCCACGCCGATGGGGCCCTTGATCTTAATGATCTCCGTCTCCAGCGTCAGCACATCGCCCGGCACCACCTTACCCTTAAATTTCGCGTTGTTGATCGCCGCGAAATAGGCCGTTTTCCCTTTGTATTCCGGCTGGCTCAAGATCGCCACCGCGCCCGTCTGAGCCAGCGCCTCCACGATGAGCACGCCCGGCATCACCGGCTCCTGCGGAAAATGTCCCGCAAAAAAGGGCTCATTATAGGATACACACTTTTTCGCCACAACCCTTTTGCCTTCCTCCAGCTCCTCGATCGTGTCGATCAGCATAAAAGGCTGCCTGTGGGGAATGATTTCCATGATTTCCTTCGCCGTCATAAGTGACATCTTATCTCCTCCTTTGGCATGATTTTCGCCATGCCCTATCCAGCTTTTCACTCTGCTGTCACCAATCTTCTGCATCCTGCGGAAAATATCCGTATTTCGAGTATTCCCACCTTATCCGTGATACTTCTTCACCACCAGGCTTGCATTGTGTCCGCCAAATCCCAGCGAATTGGACAGCGCATACTCCACGTCCTCCGTATACGCTTCCTTACAGTAATTCAGGTCCAGTTCTTCGTCCGGCACCTCGTAGCCTACCGTTCTGTGAATATATCCTTCTTCGATCTCTTTCACGCAGGTCACAAACTCGATGGCGCCCGCCGCACCCAGCAGATGGCCCACCATGGATTTGGTGGAATTAATCTTAATATTCTTTGCATGATCGCCGAAAAGCAACTTGATCGCTCTCGTCTCAAACAGGTCGTTGTGATGTGTGCCCGTCCCGTGCGCATTGATATACGTGATATCTTCCTTCGCAAGACCCGCATCCGCCACCGCGTACTCCATCGCTTTGGCCGCCCCGGCGCCGTCTTCCGCCGGAGAAGTGATATGATAAGCATCCGAAGAACAGCCGTAACCGGCCACCTCCGCATAGATCTTTGCGCCTCTCGCTTTGGCGTGCTCCAGCTCTTCCAATACTACCACGGCCGCGCCTTCTCCCATCACGAAGCCGCCCCGCTCCTTGTCAAAAGGAATCGAACACCGCTGCGGATCCTCGCTGGTCGACAACGCCGTCAACGCCGAAAAACCGCCCACACCGATCGGACAGATGCTGCCCTCCGTGCCGCCCGCGATCATCACTTCGGCGTCCCCGTACTGAATGGCACGGAACGCTTCACCGATGGAATTTGTGCCCGTAGCGCAGGCCGTCACCACATTGATGCTCTTGCCTTTTAACCCAAACTGGATCGACACGTTGCCGGCCGCCATATTGGAGATCGTCAGCGGCACAAAAAGCGGCTCGATCCTGCCCGGTCCTTTTTCCAACATTCTGCTGTGGGAACGTTCTATCGCCTGCAGGGAACCCGTCCCGGATCCCACAGACACACCCACACGATAAGGGTCTTCCTTCTCCATGGCAAGTCCCGCATCCTCCATGGCTTCCTTTGTCGCCGCCACCGCGTACTGGGAGAAAAGCTCCATCCGCTTGGCCGCTTTGAAATCCATATAGTCCTTTCCCACAAAGCCCTTGACTTCCGCCGCCAGTTTGCATTTATAATCCGCCGTATCAAATCTGGTGATCCTGTCAAAACCGATTTTACCTTCCCGAATGCCGGCCCAGAACTCGTCCACACTCAGTCCGATCGGCGTGATCGCACCCATACCCGTTACTACTACTCTTCTGCTCATATCTGCCTCCGTTTTCTTTCCTGATTCTGTTTCCTTTTCGCCCTGTGCCTGTATCGCCATACACATGCATACCATATTTTCAAGTTTTCCGGCATATCCTTACAAGGCCGTTCCTGATCTGACCGCCAAAGATGCAGCGCCCGTTTCTTCCGAACCACTGCTGCGGCGATCACACCCTCCATCCTGCCTTCCGCATGATCATCGTAATTGCCTTACATCGCCATGCCGCCGTCCACGGAAATGACCTGTCCGGTAATATAGGCCGCCCTGTCGCTTGCCAGAAACGCCACCGTCTCCGCAATATCCCTAGGTGTACCCACACGTTTTAACGGAATCTGGGCCAGTGTCGCTTCCTTCGCCGCATCCGTCATCGCCTGCGTCATGTCTGTATCAATAAAACCCGGCGCCACCGCATTGACCGTAATATTCCTGCTGGCCAGCTCTCTTGCCATGGACTTTGTCAGCCCGATCACGCCCGCCTTGGAAGCCGCGTAATTGGCCTGTCCCGCATTGCCCAGCACACCCGTCACCGAGGACAGATTGATGATCCGTCCCGCCCTCTGTTTGATCATCGGCCGGTACATATGCTTGATCGTGTTAAAAGTCCCTTTCAGATTCGTGTCAATGACCGCATCAAAATCTGCTTCCGTCATCTTGATCATCAGATTGTCCTTCGTGATCCCGGCATTGTTTACCAGAATATCAATATGCCCGAAAGCCGCCAGCATATCCGTGATCATCTGTCCGCAGGCCTCAAAATCCGCCACGCTGCACTGCACCGCTACAGCCTTCCGGCCCATCCCGGCAATCTCCGCGACCACTTCTTCCGCTTTTTCTTTCGATCCGTTATAATTTACGATCACATCCGCACCGTACTCTGCCAGCGTCAGGGCGATCTCCCGTCCGATTCCTCTGCCGGCTCCCGTCACCAGCGCCACTTTTCCCTCTAACATATACTCCTCCGATCCACATTGTGTCTTTGTACTAAAATCCTTATGCCATCAGTTCCTGCAGCTTCTCCAGGTCTTCCACTTTCTCTACGTTTACGACTTTTACGTCCCTGCTGATCTTGCGCATAAACCCGGATAATGTCTTTCCCGGCCCGATCTCCACGAAAGTATCCACCCCGTCTGCGATCATCCGCTCCACCGTCTGCTGCCAGCGCACGGAAGAAGACACCTGTTTCTCCAAAAGAGGCTTCACCTCAGCCTTGTCCGTCACATAATCTGCAGTCACATTGGCAATATAAGGAATCTGGATCTCCCCTATCGTAACATGCTCCAGCTCTGCCGCCAGTTTCTCCCCGGCTCCTGCCAGCATCGGAGAGTGGAAAGGGCCGCTGACCTTCAAAGGCACGCATCTCTTAGCGCCTGCTGCCGTCAGCTTCTCCACCGCCGCCTGTGCTGCACCCTCTTCGCCGGTAATGACGATCTGCCCCGGACAGTTATAGTTTGCGATGGACACGAAGCCTTCCGTCTCCTCACAGATCTTTTCGATCACTGCCGTATCCAGCCCCAGCACCGCCACCATGGCGCCGCCGTTCGGCACGGCCTCCTGCATATAAATCCCGCGCTTGCGCACCACCTTAAATACGTCTTCCGCGCTCATCACGCCGCTGGCCGCCAGCGCACCGTATTCACCCAGACTCAAACCAGCCGTCACATCCGGCTTAAATCCCTTTTCCTCTATCGCTTTTAACATCGCCACCTCTGTCGCCAGCATGGCAATCTGCGTGTACTCTGTAATATTGATCTGCTCATTCTCCTCAAAGCAAAGAGCCGCCACATCAAGCCCGCTGGCCTTACCCGCCAGCTCAAACATCTCTCTGCTCACAGGAATCTGTTCATAGAAATCCTTTCCCATCCCCACATACTGGGCGCCCTGCCCCGGAAACATAAATGCCGTTTTTCCCATAATATCCCCTTTTCCGCGCACTCTTTGTGCACTGCTTCAAATTTTCAAGTTCAAACCGCCCTGAATTTACCCTGTACTTTTCCTTCTGTTTTCCCTGTATTTCTATACTGCTCAATACTTTGAAATTCAAAGTATCTGCCTCTGAAAAAGGGTCTGCCCATGGGCAAACCCTGTTAAATTTGCTCACATTCTTATTTTAACAAGCTCTCTGCCTGCTTCATAATCTCCTGAATCATCTCTGCGCAGGTCATCTCTTCCTTGATCATGCCCGCAATCTGTCCAGCCATCAGTGTACCGTTGACAGTATCACCTTCCACCACCGCCTTGCGCAGCGCTCCCAGTGTCAGGTGCTCTAATTCCTCAAAAGGCGCTCCGGCCTTCTCCAATTTCAGGTACTCTCTGGTCATATTATTGCGCAGCTGACGAACCGGATGTCCGTGGCTTGTGCCCGTTACTTCCGAATCGATATCCTTGGCCGCCAGAATCTTCTTCTTATAATTATCATGTACGATGGACTCTTTGGCAACTACAAACCTTGTGCCCATCTGCACTGCCGCCGCGCCCAGCATCACAGCCGCCGCGAAGCCTCTGCCATCTGCAATGCCGCCCGCCGCGATCACAGGAATCTTCACCGCATCCACTACCTGCGGCACAAGCGTCATGGTCGTGGCAGCTCCGATATGTCCGCCGGACTCCGTGCCCTCTGCGATCACCGCATCCACACCGGCACGCTCCATCATCCTGGCCAGCGCCACACTGGCAACCACCGGAATCACCCTGATACCGGCTTCCTTCCACGAAGCCAGATATTTACCCGGATTACCCGCCCCGGTAGTGACTACCGGAACACCCTCTTCTACAATGACCCTGGCAATCTCGTCCGCTTCCGGATTCATCAGCATCACATTCACGCCGAAAGGCTTCTTCGTCAGTTCTTTCGTCTTCTGGATCTGCTCCCTGACAAAAGACGCCGGAGCGCCGCCCGCCCCGATGATCCCGAGTCCGCCTGCTTCCGAAACCGCCGCAGCGAGATGATAGTCGGCAACCCACGCCATACCGCCCTGGATGATCGGATATTCGATCCCCAGAAGTTCTGTAATCTTAGTCTTCATGCTGCCGCCTATGCCTCTACGCCTTTGCTCTTCATATATTCGATCACAGCGCCTACTGTCGTGATCTGCTCTAAGTCTTCAGAAGGAATCTCAACACCATACTCTTCCTCAAAAGCCATCACAAGCTCAAATAAGTCTAAAGAGTCAGCGCCCAAATCATCCTTGAAAGAAGAATCCTCTGTGATTTCCACTCCTTCTAAATTTAACTGCTCCTGAATAATCTCGATAACTCTCTCTAACATTTCTCTGCTCTCCTTTTCCCCGTTAATAAAATAGTTTGACATTCAAAGTATATTCTCTGTTACTATGTTTGTCAACCTTAATTTTACGGGTTTTCTGCATTTTGTCAATTCACTTTGTTAATAAATGTTGATAAATCTCTCTTTTTGGCACTCCGCGGTCCTTTGCTACCTGCTTCATGGCGCTTTTTTCATCCAAACCCGTCTCTGTGTAGTATGCCATGTGCTCCTCAATGCTCATACTGAGCCACGATTCCCGCACCTCCTCCCGCTTCTGCAAAAGGCTCTTGCCCTCGATCACCAGCACATACTCTCCCCGCGGTTCCTCCTTTTCATACAGCGAAAGAGCTCCCTCGATCGTAGTCGGCAGCACCGTCTCGAACTTCTTCGTTAATTCCCGGCAAAGCGTCAGCCGCCGGTTTCCCAACGCCTCTGCCAGTTCCCCCAGCGTCCGCACCAGATGATGCGGCGCTTCATAAAGTATGATCGTCCTCGATTCTTCCTTTAACTCCTCCAGAATCGCCGCCTTCTCCTTCTTGTCCGCCGGCAGAAAAGCCTCGAAACAGAACCTGCGTGTACTGAGTCCCGACAGCGTGAGCGCCGTGATGCAGGCCGCCGCTCCGGGGAGAGAAGTCACCGCGATCCCGGCCTCATGGCATTTCGCCACCAGTACTTCCCCCGGATCCGAGATCCCCGGCGTCCCCGCGTCCGTGACAAGCGCCACATTCTTTCCCTGCTGCATCTGCGCCACAAGATAGTCTGCCTTTTCTACTTTATTATATTCATGGTAGCTGGTCATAGAAGTCTTAATTTCAAAATGATTGAGCAGTTTGATACTGTTGCGCGTATCCTCCGCCGCGATCAGATCCACCTCCCGCAGCGTTTCCACTACCCGCGGCGTCATGTCCCCCAGATTCCCGATGGGAGTCGCACACAAATATAACATTCCCGTCATCTTCCTTCCTCCTGCGGTCTTCTCTTGTTCTGCTGCTGCCTCCGGCGCATCCTCTGCCATACCGCACCGATACCTCTATATGCTGCTATTGCGCTGTAACCGCCTGCTGCCCTGTCGATGCATCCGGATCTGTACCTGTCGGCTGCCCTGCTATACCTTCCGGCACCGTCCCTGCTGTCTTATCCTGCGGCGTTTCTTCCTGCGGTACTTGTTCCTGCTGTTCCGCCACCTTCTCCTGCGTCGCTTCTCCCTGTTCTTCCGCCGCCGCTTCCTGCTTCTTAGTTTCCTTCTCCGTCTCCCACTGCTGCCGTTCCGCCTCAGCCTCCTCGTCCGTCAAAAGAGAATCCCGCTGGTACTTCACCGCCGCATTCCACAGGATCCACTCGTCATACCCCACATCATAGGCCCCTTTGATCTGTGCCCGTATCTGCTGCGGGCCATAGCTGATATGCCCCGGCACCCAGCTGGCCGTAAAACTTTGCAGCCACGCACGTACATGCGCGCGGTTTTCCTCCGGAAGCGCCCCCAGCTCCTGTACGGAAGCAGAACACGCCCCGTAGATCGTATGATAGGGATCCGCATCCGGCACCGCGATCCCATATGAGCCGTTTCTGTAATGAGAAGGATAGATCATCGGACAGATATAATCCAGATATTCCGCCATTTTCACATAATCCTGTCCCACGATCTGCTGATCCGTCTCATTCTCGATCACCGTACCGAACACATCCGCCGCCACATACACCCCCAGCGGCCTTAACTTCTCATAGATATACTGCGTAAATTCCGTTATGATATCAATCTTACCGACCGTCTCAGCCTCCGGCCCGTAATCGACTTCATCCGCTTTTACATCCGTAGAAAACCGGATATAGTCAAACTGCACCTCGTCAAAACCGACCGCCGCCGCTTCCGACGCGATCTCCACCAGATAATCCCAGACCCCTCTCTCATACGGATTCACCCACGCAAGGCCGCTCTTATCCCGGAAAACAGCTCCTTCCTTCGTATGCACTGCCCATTCCGGCTTCTGTTCCGCCAGATACGGATCCCTGAACGCAACGATGCGGGCGATCAGATAAATATTCTTCTCTTTGCATTTTGTCACCAGGGCCTCAATATCCGATATATAATTTACGCTGGCCCCGATCTCCAGCACCTGCTCCGACTGCATGTCATAAGTCACTTTGCCCTCGTCGTTTTTGATATCAATGACAACAGCATTCAACTCCGTCTGATCCACCAGTTCGATCAGCTCGTCCATCCTGGCGATCCCCGCCACCGGACCGCTCACATAGATCCCTTTGACCTTAACAGGCTCCCTGCGCGGCGTCTTCGCCCCTTCTGCTGCAGCTGCGCCGCCTTCTTCTCCCCCTGACGCCAACGCATTACCGCTGACAGACTCTGCGCCCTTATCTTCCGCTCCCTCAGCCTCAGAACCAGTTGCATCCTCCGTACTGTCGCCGGCCTCTGTCCCGTTCACACTCTCCTCTGCCATATCTTCCGAACCGCCGCCGGCCGCCGCGTCTCCTCCGATCACGGCATCAGCCAGCGCCTCTTCCTGCCCATTGCCGCATCCACAGCACATAAAGCCGACTGCCAGCGCCACCGCCACAAAATCTTTCCGCACATATCTTCTACCGCTTTTCATAACTTCTTCCTGATCCGATCCCTCGAACCTTTCTCCTCTGTTTATCTGTTTATCCACCGATAATATATCTTTTTAAGATACAGGCAGTTCAAAAGCGCAAAGCCTCCCGCTCTTTAATAACCATATATCTCATAAATCTCCTCCATATAGACCCCGGGTTCCCGATACACGATCAGCGGCTTTTCCACCGTCATCCGCGGTTTTCCGCCCCGGTTCGCCTCGATCAACACCATATTCGGCTCCTTATCCACAAACGGATACACCAGCTGCATCCGCTTCGGTTCCAGCCTGTACGCCCGCAAAAGCACCATGATCTCCGCCAGCCGAAACGGCCTGTGCACCATGAAAAAATTCCCGCCCGGGCGAAGCAGTTTCGCCGCCTGCGCGATCACATCCTCCAGCGTACACAGGATCTCATGCCGTGCGATCGCCTTCGCATCCTCCGGGTTGGTCAGTCCATGCTGCGCCGTCATATACGGCGGGTTACTGGTAATAACGTCAAAAGAAGCAGCGTCAAACAGACTCCCTGCCTCTTTAATATCCCCAGTCACTATTGAAATCTTCTCCTGCAGACCATTCAGACGCACACTGCGCCTTGCCATATCCGCACTGTCCTCCTGAATCTCCAGCCCCGTCAGATGCGCCGCTTTCGTCTTCGCCTCCAGCAGGATCGGAATAATCCCGGTTCCCGTGCCAAGATCCAACACCCTGGCGTCGTCCTTAACTCTGGCAAACCCGGACAACAGCACCGCATCCATACCGAAACAGAAACGGTGCGTATCCTGAATGATCCGATAACCGTTGCGCTCCAGATCATCAATCCTTTCATGTTCCTTCAGAAAAACTCCATTCTCCGACACCATACTCATTCCTTACATTTTACTGTACTTCACTGCATTTCACCCGGAACGCACTTAAGCCGTCCGCCTTAATTATCATCCAGCTTCGACTTCGAAGCGTCCTGCTTCTCCAGCTTCTCCAGTTCCTTAAGCTCCGCCTCATTGACATCCATCTTGCGGTTCTTGCCGTGCCGTCTTTTAAAACGCAGCTGATCCACCCGGTACTCCTGGATCTCCTTCTCGTCATCCACATTCACGACCACTTTTACAAGCTGGCGCAGCACATTCACACTGTGGACTTCCCCCTTATGCCCGTCATCCGTGGTCACGAAATCCCCCACATTCGGCAGCCTCCGGTTCAATTCCTCGTAAGTCTCTTCCTCATTTTTCAGACAGCACATCAGACGCCCGCAGACACCCGATATCTTGGTTGGATTCAGTGAAAGATTCTGCTCTTTCGCCATCTTGATGGACACCGGCGCAAACTCCGACAAATGCGTGTGGCAGCACAAAGGTCTGCCGCAGATACCGATGCCGCCCAGAATCTTTGTCTCATCCCTGACACCGATCTGCCGCAGCTCGATTCTTGTCTTGAAAACAGACGCCAGATCCTTCACCAGCTCACGGAAATCGATTCTTCCGTCCGCCGTAAAATAAAACAACACCTTGTTATTGTCAAACGTATACTCCGCATCGATCAGTTTCATCTGCAGATTATGTTTCCTGATCTTCTCCAGACAGATCTTAAAGGCTTCTTTTTCTTTCAGCTTATTGGCCGCTTCCTGTTCGTCATCCTTCGGCGTAGCGATGCGCAGCACCGATTTGAGCGGCTGTACTACCTTGTCATCCTGCTCCTCCTTCGGTTCGCCCACCACTGTACCGTACTCGATGCCCCGCGCCGTCTCCACGATCACATGATCGTTTCGCTTAACATTCAATTTGCCCGGAGCAAAATAATATATCTTGCCGGCGGTACGAAACCGCACGCCTATCACTCGTATCATAATCTATCAACCTCCATTTGTAGATTCCCGCATACCGCGGGCCAAACTGCCTAATTCTCCTGAATCGCCAGAAGCAACAGTTCCATCGTCAGATCAAAATTGACGTTGGCCTCCAGCCTCTTCTTTGCACTCTGCAGCGCATTCACGATCGTCTCTATTCCTTCATAAGTGCTTCTGTCCGACACCCGCATGATCTGTTGAATCTCTTCCTTGAAGACCAGACTGTTCACATCCTTGGTAGCCTTGAAAAAGAGCACGTCCCGATACCAGGCCATCAAAATATCCAGATAATCATTGACATCGAATTTATACTCGGAAATCTTCTTGATCGCCTTGACGATCTCGTGAATCTCCATATCATTGATGTTTTTGACCAGAGAGATCGCCTCGTCCTTGACTTTCTCAAACTCCTCACTGCTGGCCAGAAGTTTTGCCTTACCGATATTGCCTCTGGCAAAAGCCACACAGATATTGGCCTTATAATCCGGCACCCCCAGCTGCTCCATCAAATATTTCTTCACCAGCGCATCCGACACTGGCTTCATATTCAGCACCACACATCTGCTGAGCACCGTAGGAAGCAGCGCCTCCACATTGGTCGTCAAAATCACAATCACCGCGTACTCCGGCGGCTCCTCCAGCGTTTTAAGGAGCGCATTCTGCGCCTGCGGCGTCATTTTCTCCCCTTCATTGACAATATAAATCTTGCGCGGACTGCTGTAAGGCTTGATCACAATATCGTTATTGATCTGTGCCCGGATATCCTCCACCCCTATCGTATTGGGCTTCTCATGACTGATATAAATGATATCCGGCTGGTTATTGCTCAGTGCCTGTTTGCAGGAATGACACTCCCCGCAGGGTTCCGCCTCTTTCTTCTCGCACTGCAGCGCCATCGCAAAAACTTTCGCTATGAATTCCTTGCCGGCATTCCGCTCCCCATTGATGATATACGCATGCGAAACCTTGTTCATGGCGATCGCATTCTGTAAATGTTCTTTCAGCTGTTCCTGTCCTACTATATCCGTAAATTTAGCCATCTATAACCCCACCCGCTTTATCTTCTCAACTGTACCTGTCTCTTTGTTCCCCTGTTTTTCGTCCCTTAACCGGACAGCGATGCTTCCGGCCATATCCCATGTTTTTTGATTTGCTACTGACTGCGTTCCTGTAGTATCCTTACGTGAAAATATCCAGCAGCAGTCCTCGTATTTCCCCGATCTTACTTAAAATAGCCAGATTGTCCTGCTCGTCTTTTACCAGTTCCTGTGCCAGCTGATCCAGATTTTCATCAATCAGACGGATGATACCGTATACCCTGTGCCGTCCCTTTCTGTCCAGAAAATTCTCTCTGGAAAAAGCATGGGAGCGGTTGACTACTTCATTCATGAAATCCTTGATCAGCGCCCGGTATCGCTTCATATCCTTGATGTCCCGGTGCTTGGCCAGCTTATCACCCTGCCGGGTGATCTCCTCCATCATATTCGCAAGCGCATTCTGCAGCTCCTGCTCCTCGATCCTGCTGACAAGCGTGAACTTGAAAGTACCGTCCGTCTCCTGCAGCTGCGCCGTCTGTTCTACCGGCATCGCCTGCTGCACATTATTGACTTTAATATCCATGCCGGCCGCCTCCCCCTCTTACCATGTTGTCCATTTTCCTTATTCTGTCCTGCTCTGTTACAGACATTGCTCTCACTTTGCGTCGTATTCTTACTGGTGTTTCCGTCTAAAAAGATGCTGCTCTGTTACCGTTATTACCCAGAAGTCAGATGTTATCCTTTAGATAGCCGGTTATTTCTTCCAGACACTCTTCCAGATCATTGTTATAGAACCTTTTTACGATGCCCGCCTGCCGGATCCTCTCTTCTGAAAAGTCCTCCGCATCCGCCAGAAATCTCCTGCACATCTCCTCATATTTGGGCTGGTCCTGCGCCTTCTCCCGATCCAGCGCCCGCTGCAGCCGAATTCCGTCATCCAGCTCGATCAAAACCGGCAGCACCCTGTCCGCTCCGTAGAATTTCTGTATCTGCTCATATGCCTCCAATGTAGTAATCATCATGTAAGAGCACCGCTCCAGATCAACCCTCTCATCCGCGACTGTAAAATACCGCCACAATCCCAGCCGGGTATGATAGGCCCTGGCCTCGATCACGCTGCCTGCTCCAAGCAGTTTCTGAAAGCCCTCTTCGTCCGTAAAATGATACTCCACCCCGTCCTTCTCCCCGGCCCGGATCGGCCTGGTGGTATATGGGACGATATTTTCCACGATCACTTTATCCTGCTGCAGAAGTTTCTTATAAATTGTGTCCTTTCCCGATGAACTTCTGCCCATCAGGCATACGATTTTTCCCATAGTGCCAAATACCTTTTACCGATAATTGTCTCTCCTTTAATAATGCCACATTTTTGCCGTAATTTCAAATCATTCGTGCAAATTCCGTAACCGAAAACCAAACTGGTTACAGTTATCGGCCGGATGCCCTGCACCTGACCGGCGTCACCGCTATTTTCCCTTCTGCCGTCACACCCTGCACGTTCAACCCTGCGCACATATATCTTCGGATCTCTTCTGTCAGCGCTTCGCTCACCACTTCTCCCGGCACGATCAGCGGTATCCCCGGCGGATACAGATTGATAAAATCAGCTGCCACTCTGCCCGCCGCACCGACAAGCGGCACTTCCTCCCGCCTTCCAAGATAGGCTTCGGCAGCCGTCTGTCCTGCTTCTTCCGCTTCCGATTCTTTTTTCTTCTGCACGGGCTGCTCTGTCCTGTTCTCCGGTATATGCGCGGCCGTCACCCCTGTCTCTGCCCGCCGCACAGTGACCGCCTCTGTCTCTATCCTATCATCAATCTCCAACAATGCAGCAGCCAATCTCTGCCAGCCTTCCTCCGTATCCATGATCGTCATGATCGCCAGCACATAACGCTCCGCCGCCATCTCCATCTGCAGATGATATTCCTCCCGCAGCAGGTCATATAACTGCTGGCCGTTCAGCAACCCATTCTTCACGCAGATCAGCAGCTTGCCCATATCCCATCCTGCTATATGGCTCATCTGTCCTGCATTTGCCGCATTTCCGATTTCCAGATGACGGCAGCCTGCCACTTTTTTACAAAAAGACAGGTATTGACGCTTCATAAACGCAAAACGCTCCGCACCATGAGTTTCCACATAGCGGATACAGGAATCCATGCTGGCCATCAGTACATAGGAAGGACTGCTGGACTGCAGCATGGACAGATATCTGCGCAGCCTGCCGCGGTCAACCCGTTCTCCCTGTACGTGGAGAAGCGCTGTCTGCGTCATGGCGGGCAGTGTTTTATGGAGGCTGTGGATCACCAGATCCGCCCCCTGTGACAACGCTCCCGGCGGCACAGACTCATGCAGCCCAAGATGCGCACCGTGCGCCTCATCCACGATCAGGATCTTATGACGCGCGTGCACCGCGTCCGCCACGGCCTGCACATCGGATAGGATCCCCTCATACGTGGGGGAAGTGATGACAACCGCCCCGCAGTCCGGATATGCCCCGAGCAGGCGCTCTATTTCCTCCGCATCCACGCCGCCGCAGATACCATACGCTTCAAGTACCGGCGGCTCATAATAATGAAGGCGAAGCTCCTGCAGAATCGCGGCATGATAGACCGACTTATGGCAGTTGCGCGCAATCAGAATTTCCCCGCCCCGCCTGAGAGCCGTCATGACAGAAGCCAGTACACCGCAGGTACTCCCATTGACCAGAAAAAAGGTTTCCGTCCCTTCTTCTCCATACAGCCTGTTGGCCCGCTGCTGGGCCTTTTGCAGAATCCCTTCCGCATAATGCAGGTTATCAAAACCGTCTATCTCCGTGATATCGATCCCGTAATACTGCGCCATCCCGCCCGCTGCCCGGCTGCGCTTATGCCCCGGCATATGATACGGATAATGATCGCTGCCGCAATAGGCGGACAGCTGCGCATACAAACTGCTTTCTTTTGCCGCTGCCCCGGCCCCGTTTCTCTTTTCATCCATTCTGTCTGTCCCGCTTTTTCCGTCAGGACGCTTTCGCGCCATGCCCCTTGTGCAGCCCGATCGTCTCCATCAAAGAGCAGTATTTGTCCGCAGTGGTCACCACCCACGCCTCCCTGCATGTGGGCGGCACAACAGACAGAGGCCACATATGCTTCCGAATGATCTCCCGCTGCCTGTCGGTAAGCTTATACTCCTTCTCCGCATTGCGCAGCGCGATGCCCGGATGCCAGAATCCATGCAGCCGCTTGCGCTGCGGAATCTGCGTCTTGTCATGCCAGTCATAGAGAAAATAGTCGTGCAGCAGAGCGCCTCTGATCAGATCGTGCTTGTTGCAGCCCAGCCGGAACTTTTTGTTCAGCAAAAGACTGTACCTGGCCACATTCATGACATGGCTGTACACCGTCATATTGCCGTGCTGGATATGCCGCCGCGTCCCCTTGAAATTTTCCGAATTCAGAATGTCCGAACCGTGCTCCCGCAGCAGCGCACGGAGCCTCTTCTGCCTCTCGTACAATCTCTGAATACGTTCTCTTCTCTTCTGTCTCCGTTTGTCAAAAAAGTCCATACAAAGTATCCTTCCTTTCAAGCCTGTCTCATTTTACATGAACCTTCTTATTCATTTCCTGTATTCTCTATCAGTGTATGCAGCTGCGCGGCCCTGTGCGCCCAGGTGTGCCCGGCTTTGGCCAGACGGTATCCCTCGTCCGCAATCTGCTGCATCCGGTCCGGATCCATAAGCAGCTGCCCCGCGATTTCCGGCAGCTTCTCTATCTCTTTCAGGGAATAGAGACTGCAATCCACATTGTCATGCAGTATACCGTCCAAATATATGCTGCTGTCCGTCAAACAAACGGCGCCGTTCAACATTGAATTAAAGATCCTGTCATGGGCCCCGTCCTTAAACCACGGCATCACATTCAGTGAAATCTTCGCCTGGCAGAGCTTTTTTAAACATCCTGCAGAATCCAGATTGTTCATCAGGATCAGATTTTCCTCATGCCGGCAAGGCAGCCGGTCCCATCCGTCCCCGAACACATGCACCTTGATGCCCGCATCCACCAGTTCCTGAACAATCCTGCCCCGCAGCGTATACCGCACATACAAATCTATGAATGTGAGCGCCGCCATCGTCTTTTTCAGTTCCTCTTCCGGCACTTCTCCCAGCTCATCTCTCAAGTGGGCCTCCGCCACCTCTTCCACCGTTCTGTGCGGGTTGGCAAACAGATCGTCGATCATTCCATAATAAAAAGCCGTGTACTCATCATCAATTCTGGTGATAAACCGCTCAAAAGTCTGCGGCACGCAATAGTTGCCGACCATCATGACATCATATCTGCGGCACGTCACCGGCACACTGGATTTATTCGGATAAAGCTCCGTCCCCGCCAGCGGCAGATACGGCCCCCTGACAATCTCCGGAAAAAACCGCCGCATATATTTTTCATGATTCCGGTCTATACTGATATGATGATAATTGCCTGGGACTTTTTCCAGAAAATGATGGTAGTACATCGGGTGGTCCACAACTATATTGTAACTCGGTATGTCAAGCGCGTCCCACATCATTTTATCATTTTCATCCAGAAAAAAGGGTTCTCCGCTCATGCCGTGGAAATTGAAATTGATCAGCACCGTATTGCCTTTTTCAAAAAAGCGGAAAAATTTCTCCGTACTGTTCCAGGGGCTGCTCAGATCATAGATAAAAACATCATGCCCAAGCTGCTGCATCGCCTCGGCAATCTGCCTCGAAAAATACCCCTGTGTCTCAATATCGCCTTCAAAAAACATGATCTTTTTCATTATATTCCCCCGCCGCAGATAGTGTCCTCTTCCCGTCTGTACTTTATATCGGTCTCTCTTCCTTATCCCGATATACTAAAAGAGTAATAAGAAAGCTGGCCACAAAAGCGACAACTCCGATCACGATCGCTTTCACCAGATTTCCCGCCTCATCCACACTATAGAACATCAAAATGGACGACATGCTTGCAAAAGTAAAAATGTAACAGTGCACCGTCAGGATTCCCTGCACGATACCGGCGATCATACAGCCCAGAACATTGCCGATCATCGGCGTTTTCTCCTTAAAGCATATACCGAAGATGGACGGTTCGGCAATACCTGTAACCAGTACCGTCACCATGGCGCTGGCCGCCATCGTCTTTTTCTCTTTCTGCTTCGACCGTACACACACGCCCAGATCACATCCGCCAAGCGACATGTTCGCGGCAAAAAGCGCCGCCATAATACCGTAATCCACGCCCGTAAGACCAATCTGTGTGATCGCCAGCGTCATGAAGATCCAGTGCATACCTGTAGAGACCAGCAGCAATGTCAGCGCACAGAAAAGTCCCCATGCCACTACCGGCGCTTTTACCTGCATATTGTTCAATGCATCTGCCAGCGCGTTGCTGATCAGACTGACCGCAGGCTCTATCACCAGAATTCCCAGCAGAGACGTCAGCAGGATCGCACAGGCCGCCAGAAAATAGGGCTGCAGGCTCTCCCGGATCAGCCGCTTTAATACCCGCACGATGTGAGATGTACAGTAAATCAAAAGAATAATCGGTATCACGCTGTAAGCATAAGTCGCCGGCACTACCGGAATGCCCAGAAACGTTACTTTCTCACCGCTCTCCATCAGCTCCGAAAAATCAGGAAGCAGCATCACACAGACGCTTATGATCGCGATCAAAGGATCCGTCTCAAAATGCTTTGCCGCAGAATAAGCTACCAGCACCGGCAGAAAATAAAACGGCGCCGTGGCGATTGCAGACAGAATCGCCTCTGTCGTTCCGGATAAAATATGAAATGCACCGAGCAGCAGCACGATCATCTTGAAGATACCGCCGGCCAGCACGATCGGAATGATTGGTGCCATACATTCACTTATATGATCGAATAGTGCCGAAAATTGTCTCTTTATCCTGTCCATTTCTGTACTCCCATAATTGCTTTGATCCGGTGCGTACAGGCTGCCCTGAAATTGTGCCTTCGGTTCTGTAAAAGTTTCTGTATATTTGTTATGTCGTTTACTATACCATACGCCCACATAATAGTATCATACTCCGCTGTAAATTCCTATAAAAAATTACCCTACGGCGTTAAGAAAAATCATTTCATCCGCTAAACAGCATTAAAAAATCTCTGAAATGCATATGTTGCCATAAGCTGTCAGAGACTTTTGTATTTATGAGGATATTGAGTTACTGAACCACTGGGGGATATCAAACCGGGGTTCGAATCCCCAATTTAAATTTCTGTTTGAGTCTACTGAACCACTGGGGATTCGAACCCCAGACAACTTGATTAAAAGTCGAGGTTTAAAATTCAGAATTTTCTTATTTTTTGCATATGTCAATGTGCACCCGCTATAATAAAGCTATAACTCAATATAATATGCTTCATGATATTATGCAAGAAATTTTTGTCTTCCTTATATAAAGATGATTCAGAACGTGCACGGAATATTTGTTCTGCTAATTAGCAATTTAAAGGGCTTTGAGCCTGTCCTTGATGATTCTGGTAAAATCACCGGATATAAAACAGATTTAGGTGGTGCTGATACAGTATTCCCTTTTAGCCAGATGAGCAATATTGAGCTATTATACGCAGGACACTATGGAAACAGTATCTATGGCTCGACATATACATATACTTTCAAAAAAGATTACCCGCTTGTTATTTGTTTCAATGTATCAGCTGGAAACAACCCCGTAAGCGGTTCAATCGGTGCTACGTTAAAAACAGGCACCTGTAAGAATTTAGCCTCTTACGCAAATCCATCGTCAGAGACAAGGGGATTAAATACAGCCTGTGCCAAAATAGTAGATGCAAAATCTAATGATGGAATAACGTTACGTGCGGTGCAGCTATCATATGGCTTGATAGTGGCTATCGGATAAGTTATTCCCACCCTAAGACGAATTCTTGGGAATACGCAGACGCCTTTAACGATATCGTATCGCCTACATTATTATCTGTTATAACTATAGCCGAAGCCGATTGGGTCATGGGCAATCTCCCAATTTGACTATTATTTATTATTACTTTATAGTTAGCAGCGTTTGTTGAAATTACGGTAGTCGCGGTAGTAACATCAAGCGTTCCTATAACGACAGCAACTACAAGTTTGTATTTTTTGGATAAAGTAATGGTCGGAAGTGTATGCAATGCGGTTCCTGAATTATTACGCTTGTTACTGTATATATTGATGCACCCATGCGCATCAAAAATATGACTAAAAGGGAATACTGTATCAGCACCCGGCTTTCTATAACCCGGCTGGCCGTCCTCGGTCATACCGAAAGACAAGCCACCAAAATTGCTATTTGCAAGAAGTGTTAGTTCCAGTAGATGAATATAATAATCCTGTGTTCCTTTTATAGAAACCACTTATAGACAGAGCGAGATCTTTAAAAGGAAATACGCTGGAATTGATAACTGCCGGAATGCAAGAACCTCGGCGATTATGACAAGATTGAAAAGACAATCACCGTCATTCTACCGGCTGAATATGCAGAGCGTCCAAATTTTGGAAATACCTATAGTATGCATGATAAATTTTGAACGAATAGGCGGCAGGGTAATACCTACCGCCCTTTTTTTATATCTTGTACAAATTTACCTCAGATATAACTCCCATACTTTCTAGTTTTTTCCGTAGTGTCTTTGCATTGTTCAGACTCCTGTAAGCGCCGACCTGCACGATCCATAACGAGCCGTCAGGCGCGATCTGATCCGGTTGCGACGTTGCAACGTCCGTTTTGACAATGCGATTAAGCAGTTGTACGATATGATCTCCGTAGCTGTCCTTTGCCGCTCTGGCCGCGGCGAGATCGGGATATCCCGAGTACCCCGGCACTGCCCACTTCCCGGAAAGCTGCTCAAAAGCTGATGCGCACCCTTTTGATACATACTTATACCGCGGATCCACGCAGGCCTGCGTAAGCGGTGCCGTAGTCGCATACGCTTTAAGGTGCTGGATCTGCGCCCGGATCCCGGTCCGGTCGTCCGCAAATGTGAGTCCCGGCACCCCGCCTGTCGCTCCCAGGCCTGCGTAGTTGTGTTGGCCCGGCTGCACATCGCCGCCGAATTTAAAATATCCTGTCTCTATCAGAGACTGGCAAAATGCGCAGTCACCGCGCACGCCCTCTTTCGCTCCCTCATCAAGAAATATTGTTGCAAGGTGTAGATAACCGGTAGCCTGCGGATTTACAGACAGTAAATGCTCGTTTAGTTGCTCCGCAGTAGCAATGCTGCTGCCCATAATCGCTGTTTCCTGCGCCTGCGAAGCATGAAGTACTATTGCTTTATAAATAGACTTTGCAACCGCTTCGGCGCCGCCTGACGCCTGATATGTATCAATATCTGCTGCATTATCGCAAAAACAGCACTCAATCAGCATAGACTTAGCTTTTGTTTTCCTGATCACGTACAGCCCCGATCCTGCTTTGACACCACGGTTTGCAAAACCTAAATTTGCAATATTCGTACAAACGTCCAGCGCATCTTGATACTGTCTGCCCTCATACGTGTATGCCTCTACGCCGTGCCCTGTATGTGATACAGACGCGTTAAAATGTATGCTGATAAACCAGTCAAGATCCTGTCGGTTCGCCAGTGCCACCGACGCAGCGAGATATTCCTGCTGCGTGTTTGCCTGATCTATTGTGCAGTCGATCACGTTGACGCCTGCAGCGCGAAGCAGGCCCATGAGGGCCTGTCCGACTAAACGTGTATGTTCTGACTCATTAATAATACCAACAGCTCCCGACCCCGTTCCGTTTGCGGTATGTCCACAGTTGATTCCGATTGTCACTGCCCCGCACCCTCGCTCTCTGTTTTCTTTTTCAGCACTTCAATAGCCTTGACAATAACCGCCGGAATTGGTACACCCATCAATCCGGCGTTTTCAACGATGCTGATTGTTTCATTTGCAATAAAAGCGATCACCACGGCATCTCTGATAAAATTGGATCCCATTACCAGATCAAGGCGGCAAGCCACTAACACGACAAGCAGCGTCACGCCTTTTCTGCACAAGCCCTTCCAGCCGGCCCGGCTTTCCAGTGCGCCGTTCTCTGTCTTTTCGCTGTTCTTAAATACACCGGCTACGATCAGGCCGGTCAGGTAGTCAATACACATAAAGATCATCAGCGTCACCAGTGCGGCATCCCAGCCCCCAAACAGGGAAGCGATCCAGCTTCCAAGCAGGCCGATAAAAGTTAAAAGTTTCATTTTCATTGTTTTCCACCTTTCCGGCACACAAAAACCGCCTTTCTGACGTTCATATATCGTCATATAGGCGGTTTTATGTACCTGTTTGATCAATTATCACTCAACCACTGTTCCGTCTTTGCTTTCCACAGCGACGGGACGTCCCCAAGTTTCCAGATTTCACCTGTCTTAGGATTCATCTCATTGTTTCTGATCTTGTTCCCATAAAAAGCTCCCACTACTGTGTACCTCCTTCCGCGATATCGCTTACAGCCTGCCCAAGATCGCCGATAGCTTCATCCTGTGTCCGCTGCCCAGATTCCAGTGCAAGAATACGCTCCGTCAGTATTTCTTCCGTCGTCTTGCTCCGCAGGGAAAACGTCATCTGTACAGTACCATCAGAATTATCCCTGCCTTCGACATGATCCAGGACCATGTCCTGATAGCTACCGACAGTCACGCCTTCCGAATTCTTGACAGTGACCTGCTTTACGTTCTCCTTAGAGAATTTTTCCCACAGTGTACATGCCGCTGCCTTGTCGGCGACATTGACACGCAGCGCATTCATGCCCTGTGAGGACTGCAGTGTGATTTCTGTGCCATCTTTCAGCACTAATTTGTCATTATTCATGATAATGATCTCCTTTCTCTTTTTTTGATATATAAAATAAAGACCCGTGAAGGTCTTATTTTTGGTTAGTAAGCTAAATAGCAATTTAAAGGGCTTTGAGCCTGTCCTTGATGATTCTGGTAAAATCACCGGATATAAAACAGATTTAGGTGGTGCTGATACAGTATTCCCTTTTAGCCAGATGAGCAATATTGAGCTATTATACGCAGGACACTATGGAAACAGTATCTATGGCTCGACATATACATATACTTTCAAAAAAGATTACCCGCTTGTTATTTGTTTCAATGTATCAGCTGGAAACAACCCCGTAAGCGGTTCAATCGGTGCTACGTTAAAAACAGGCACCTGTAAGAATTTAGCCTCTTACGCAAATCCATCGTCAGAGACAAGGGGATTAAATACAGCCTGTGCCAAAATAGTAGATGCAAAATCTAATGATGGAATAACGTTACGTGCGGTGCAGCTATCATATGGCTTGATAGTGGCTATCGGATAAGTTATTCCCACCCTAAGACGAATTCTTGGGAATACGCAGACGCCTTTAACGATATCGTATCGCCTACATTATTATCTGTTATAACTATAGCCGAAGCCGATTGGGTCATGGGCAATCTCCCAATTTGACTATTATTTATTATTACTTTATAGTTAGCAGCGTTTGTTGAAATTACGGTAGTCGCGGTAGTAACATCAAGCGTTCCTATAACGACAGCAACTACAAGTTTGTATTTTTTGGATAAAGTAATGGTCGGAAGTGTATGCAATGCGGTTCCTGAATTATTACGCTTGTTACTGTATATATTGATGCACCCATGCGCATCAAAAATATGACTAAAAGGGAATACTGTATCAGCACCCGGCTTTCTATAACCCGGCTGGCCGTCCTCGGTCATACCGAAAGACAAGCCACCAAAATTGCTATTTATCGCATCAATCTGTCCCTGTATCACTGGCCCCTGCGCCGCATCCATGGCAGATACGCCCGGCGTAGTCGCCAGCAGATTATTCGTCAGCGTGACTACCTTTGAAAGAATCCATGCCTTTAATGCCTCTTTGTTCAATACTTTACCATTCATGATAATGCCTCCTCACTAGTCCCGTTCAGGAAATCCATCGTCTCATCATACGTCATTTCTTCGATATTCGCCGATCCTTCCGGCACAATCTCTTTCTTAAGCTGCTCCACAAGATTTTTATGTTTGATGTGCTTTGATCCTGTGCCGTCTCCCATCGCAACCATATAGGCGCTTTCTCTTGTGACTGACGTTGTTTCTGCCAGATCTGTTATCTTTCTTCCTGCTGACATATCAGTAAATCCTCCTTTCAAAATCAACCGCTGCATCTGCATATTGGCCACTCGACCAGTATTGGTATCCCCGTATCATCGGTTATGTAATCGCCCTCTTCTGTCTCCAGTCTGGCCGTCACTGCTCCGGCATACAGCATATCAGACAGATCACTTACCAAATTTGATAACTTTTCAATCTCATTCAGCATATTCCCGCCCGGATCCGTTCCGAAGATCCCCTTGATCCGTTCGAACCACGCTAAAAACTCTGCCTCATTGGTGTTGCGAAAATCAAGAAGCTGTTGCGTTATCGCAGCAAGATCTGTATCACCTTTATTCTTTAAATCAACAATATAGTTAGAAATATTCTCGTTGAAGTCATCATATCTCTGCTGGCCTGCTGTTGACAGATTTTCGAAAAACTCATTCATCTGTTCAATCAGTTCATTGTACACGTCAGAACTATCCTGCTTCAATGTACTTATGTATGACATGATATCATCAGTGAATTCCGTGTATGCATCCGCCGCCATCTGCTTGAATTCTTCATAACTTGTATTTGATTTATCAACAAATTCAAGATAAAAGTCATTCAACTGGGCATACAGCGCAGCCGTATCAAGTTCATAAAACGGTATTGCAAGTCCGCATACATCACTATCCAGCCTACGATCAGTGATATCCGCCTGTCTGATCGAGATTGCGCCTGCTGCCACGTAAATATCAGCAACGACATAATCTTTATACTCTGCGTTCCGTCTTGGTACAGGTGGCACCGGCCTATATGCTGGTGTTCCCTTTTGAATCGTATAATGAATATCCCTGTCCCATGCACTCCAAGTTGCTGACACTCTGTCTATCCTGTTCATAACACCATCTGCCGGGCTTAATGGTATTAAAATATCAGCCCCGTTACTATACCTGTAACCTTCTATGATCATTCTTCCGGGTTTTAGCGTCACTGTCATATCACCATTTGCGATTACCTGCAGATTTGTCGATTCCTTCATAAATGTTCCGGATGATATAAACGCCCGGAAATATTCAGCGAAGTCATCCGCCAGATATTCCCGGTCAGGCTCCCCGTTAACCTCTTCCGAATCAAACGGAAATGAATATTCTGAATTTTCTGCCATATTTCCTCCTCACTCCTTAGCCTTGATCAAACCAATCAATGTCGGCACACCATCGCCAAAGGTGGCCACAAAGGACTGCTCTGTCTTCGAGAATCCCTTTATGATCTCTTTTACCTGCTTGTTTTCCATGACGCTCCATCTTTTATCTACGCACGTGACATAATCGCCTAGCTGGAAATACATTGCTTTATCTTTGTTTATCTTGCTCTGAAACGCTTGCGCAACATAATAAGCAGAGAGTTTCTCTTTGCCCTTCTGATCCATCTGTGCATATAACTGATTTGAAGAGATATCCCTGTCTGAAATACCAGAAGCGTTATAAAACATCTCATATCTGTCCAATCCTGCCCCGCTACCCACCGTCCTCAATATTCTGTTCGGATCCTCACCCGGCCCACCTACAAGACATATATTCTTATAATTGCTTTCATCTTCCGAATATTCCTGTGTATATACATTCCCAAAGTCACGCGAAAAAACGCAAGGTTCTTCCGCTCCCTGCGTCCGGTCTTCTCCTTTATATACTTCAAATATCAGTTTCCTTCTTCCATAATCCAAGCGCAGCCTGTAACCAAGTTCTGATAATTTTGAAACCTCTGTTAGTGATTCCTGCAGATTATCATATGTTACCTGTTTTTCGATATTTCCATCATATCCATTGAATTCTCCAAGTTCTATGCAATCAATTTTTCGCTCTGATATCGCAGGAGAAATTATCTGCTCATGCACCATACGGCGCATCACCTCCTCTGGCGTCCCCTTTAATATCATCTTGTTCCATATGATCCTGCGGTTGAGATACCGGCTTGCCATATAGCCTTCTACCTGTATTGTTTCTTCGCCATTTTTATTCAGCCGTAGATATTTTCTCGTGATTATACCCGGTTCATCTTCATCTGTTTTATATAACAAATTTCCTCTTTGCAGCATACAGTTCATCTTTTCCGTAAAAATAAAAGATGCTTTAAATATTCCCGGTTCATGCAGTTTTGGATTCCACACGATCCCTTCATACGTACTGAATGCTCCCAGAATATCAAATTGTTTGTTAAGCACATAAATTTCCACGCTCATACTCCTGTATATTGATTATAAAAAGAAATGCTGATCTCCAACATTGCCTCACCAGAATCAGCCCCATATCTGAATAAATTATCTCCCGGCATCAGTTCAAGAAAAGTGTGCCCGCCGCCAGCAAGATCAATCTTACCCATATAGTTCTCTTCCACACCGTTTATATTCCGTGTGACCTCTTTTTCCTGTCCAGTCCTTACCGTGATCTTTTCACCTGCTGTCATGTCGCATATCAGTTTGAAATACTCTCTTGTCTCAACGTTGAACAGCTGCGGATTGCTCACGCTTCCCTTTGCCTTAAATACAAACCGCATCCCTGTCTTGACAGAGGCCTTGTTATACACATCAGCGATCAAAGCAGATGATTTAATCCCAAAAGTCACACCTTTGTTTTTGGGAATGACCAGCGGAAAATGGAGGCCGCCCCGTATATTCGCCATCTGTATCAGCGTTTCTTCTTCATCCCGCCAATATGGCTCCATCGCTTTAAGCGTGATATTATAATTTTGCACCATGCTGACTGCTGTAAAGTCAAACTTCGGCGTCTTCTGCGCCCTTGCCCTTATCTGCCGATTTTTCCCGCCAAAGTAGTGCGTGATCGTCACATCTTTATCCGGTATAAAGATATGAAACAATCTGTCGTGAAGCTGTTGCATCTGTCCCGTTGTTTCTGCATGGATTTGTCCATTTATCTCCATATCCCTTGGCAATACATAGCTGTTAAGCATAGATGCCCCAACCTGATCGAATCCCTGCGATGATACGATCTGCACATTCAACCTGTCGAATCCCTTCGTGTTCTGTACACAGTACGGATGTGCTGTAAGTTCCACCGACGTATCACCGTTGGATACCATGATGATCCTGTCAGTTACCATTCCCGCGCCGCCTCCTCCTGCGATCTTCTAAATGCCATTTCTGTTTCCATCAGATCGGGGACCGGTGCATATACATTGATATCCTGATTGATATGATAGACCTTCCCTCCGAGATCAGCGTTTTCTCTTCCAGAACCTCCCGCTCCATACGCACCTCCCTGTTCTACCATCACATTTTCCGGAAGAGACGCTGCTATGACTGCATTGATATCACTCATAGACTTACGCCAGCCACCTTTATATCCTTCACCGGACATTTCCCCGAAATATTCAAATACACGCGACGGGGAATGTATCTCTAGCTTCGCTTTTGCCTTTTCTACTGCCTTTGTGCACATCTCCTCTATCGCCTTTACCACGCCGCTCTCACCGGCACGAATACCTGCTTCAAGTCCTTTTGGTATCTGTTGACCAATCTCCCGAAACGTAGCTTCCGGCAGACAGGTTTTCGTCTTACTTATAATCTGTGCACACAGATTTGCAACAGTATCCAGAACAGACGGCCCTTCATTCTTTATCCCGGTCTTCAATCCCTCCACATAAAATTCTCCGATCTTCTGCGTCTCTCTTGACGGACTGTTGATATCTAACGTCTTTTTCGCGACGTCCAGGCTCTGCTTTGCCATTTCTTCTGCTGTATCAAGAGCGATCTGTTGATTCTCCTTGATGCCTGTCATATAACCTTCCGCCGCCATCTTCCCGGCATCCTCATAGGCTTCCGCTACTTTGCCTGCTGTCTCACCCGGCAGGATAAGCGATTGCTCAAAAAGTTCGTTTGCTTTCTGCAGTTCTTCATCTGTCATTGATACAAAAGCGGAAACATACCCTGCTCCCTCTGGTCCCATATCTGCCAGATGCTTTAGAAGCCCCTGATTTATGCCTCTGTCTGCCAATGCTTCCATATTATCAGCCCATTGAGACAGACCTTCTACTTGAGATTGCATATTGCTCAACAGTTCCTGTGTTGTCAGCGCTGCTTCTCCATTAAATTTTGCAAAGAGATTCATCTGATCATTGACCGATTCAAACACAGATTCATACATGTCTTGAAATGCCTGTGATGTCTGGTTTGCCATCGTCACCATTGCCGTAGCTGCTGCCTGCGCCTCCTCGCCAAGTACACCCTCGGCTGCTGCTGCATCGTATATCACCTGATTTTCCGCCGCTGTTTCAAGCCAATAGGCGTATTCATCTTTCAAAGCAGTACTACTATCTCTGGTGTCCTGTGTGGCCGCATCCAGTTCCTCCAGCGCCTGCTTTGCATCCATCAAGGCATTGTATTCTGCCATTCCTGCAGTTCCGTACAGCTCAACCATATCTCCATACTTTTCTTTACAGCTGTCCATGACTGCATTATACTCATTTTGTGCCTTTGTAATTTCCTCCTCTAAAACTTTTCTCTGCTCATCCAATTCCAACAACTGCTCTTTATATTCCACCTGCTGCCGTGCTATTTCTATGATCTTTTCTTCTGCCGCCTGCGCCTCATATAATGCAATATAAGCATCTATACACTTGTCAATTTCTCCTTGCGTCTTATTCAGAATCCCGCTCTGCTCATCATACGCAAGATTAAGATCCGGAACCACTTCGTTCAGCTCCGAAATGATCATCTTCATCCGTGCCTGCTCATCTGCTGTCAGGCTTGTCTTTTTCCGAAGTTCTCCCAATTCGGCAACAAGGTCAGATGCTACTACTGCCTGAATTGCAAAATTGTCACTTGATTCTTTCCTCTCCTTTGATGATTTCGCATACTCATCGTTAAGCGCTCTTGTCTTCTCGATCAGTTCATTTGTCTTCTTTATTTCCTCGTTCTGCTGAATGAGATTATCTTTATTGATAATACAGTATGCGGCCACTGCTGCCGTAAGCCCGGCAACAGCAGAGATCAACAGCCCCGCAGGATTAGCGGACATTGCTGTATTCAGCAGCCATTGTGAGACTGTTACTCCCTCATTTTCTTCTTTATATGCCCGCCATGCGGCCTGCACTGCCTCGATCGCAGGCCCTACAGCCTTCATCTGCATGTTCGCAGCAACAACTCCTGTGATACCTGCAGTGACAAGATCCGCATTGTCAAGGATCCACGTTAGCCCATCTATCATAACTGGCAAAGCATCCTCACCTACACTGACAGCGCCTTCCACGAATTCACCAAAGGCTTCTGACATCTTATTCAGAGATACGCCAAGGTCACCGGAATCAATCGACCGCTGTAACCGTCCGACCGCATCCGTGGCGCCGTCCACAGCCGATTTCATGTCATCGTCAAAGATCTCATACGCCGATATGCCAAGCCCCTCCAAGGCAGATTGCAAGATCGTGATCTTGCCCTTAAGGTTATTATTCATAGTCTCGGCCATTGCCTTAGCTGCACCAGAGCAGCCTTCAAGTTCCTTCATTAATGTGTCAAATTCGTTGCCAGTTCCTTTCAGCAGTGCATTGACAGCCGCAATGTCCGTCTTATTGAATATCCGGCTGATAATCTGTGTCTTTTCCGTCGTTGCCATTCCGGACATTGATGCGTTAAGATCTATCATGATATCATTCAGATCCCGCATATTGCCTTCCGAATCTGATACCTTTACACCCAGATCATCAAGCGCAATCGCCGCAACATCTGTGGGCGCTGCAAGGGACAACAGGATATTTCTTAGATGTGTACCTCCCTCGGCTCCTTTGATACCGTTATTGGCCAGCACACCCAATTCAGCGTTCATTGTTTCAAGAGACTGCTTCGTGATCGTGACAGCGCCGGAACATACAAGCGTAGCCTCGCCAAGCTGTGCTACACTTGTATTCGATTTCTGTGACGTCCTCGCCATTTCGTCTATATACATATCAAGATCTTTCGTCTCCATGCCAAGTGCCGCCATGGAGTCCGTCACAAGATCAGATGCATAGGCAAGATCCAACCCGCCCGCCGACGCAAGATCCAAAACTTTAGGCAATGTCTCAACAGACTTATTGACGTCATATCCTGCGAGTGCAAGATAGTTCAAGGCCTCTGCCGATTCGGATGCTGAATATTTCGTCGCCTTCCCGCATTCCTTAGCAGCATTGGATAACTTCTCATAATCCGCACTGCCGGAATTGATCTCTTCCGCAGTCATACCCATTGTAGCCGCAACCTGCGACATAGACGCTTCGAAATTAGATCCTGTTTCGATTGATGCATCTGCGATCTGCTTAACGCCTTCCGCAATGCGTTTCACACCTTCTACGATAACCTCCGACGCCAGATTCGCCTTAAGGACATCCCCGAAGACAGAAGTCTTCTCAGTGGCTTCCTGTGCCTCTTTACCGTATTCATCAATGGAAGTCGCACACTTATCTGTAGAGTTTTCCGCTTCCTTCATGTACTTTGCAGTCTGGTCGAGATCTGCCTGCATGGCATTCAGATCTGCCGTGGCATTGTTCATCGCAGTCTGGTAAGACTTCGTTTTCTGTTCTGCCGAATGATATCCCTGCTCTGCAAGAGCAAGTTTGTCTTTCAGATCAGTAATCGCTTTTGCCTGCTCCTCCATGGCCTGTGCATTATCACCGGAACTGTCAGCCATCTGCTGCATTTCTTTTTCGGCCTTATCCAAGGCAGCCTGCAGTTCAGTCATCTTTGCTGCTGCCTGCTCCTGCTTTTGCGCCGACGCTTCCATTGCACGCTGATAAACGTCTACCTTATTCTTTTGCGTATCAAGCTGTCTTGAAAGGATCTCATGCTTCTTTGTGAGCGCTTCAAGCGAATTCTGGGAATCTTTAAATTCCGAATTGCACAGTTTCATTTCCGACCTGAGTTCCGCCTGATCCGCTTTGATATTTTTTAACGCATCACGATATTGTTTTTCCCCTTCCAGTACGATCTTACCACCGATAGTACCTTTTCCAGCCATGTCTTAGTCTCCTGCTTAAATGACATCAAGGGAACTTACCGCCTCCATCTGAAAGATCTTGTACAGTCCCCTTTTCGTCTCAAAATTATACTGTTTCTTGTATGTCTCGAATAAATCCATCAGATAGCCAAAGTACTGCTGCCCTACTGACTTGTAAGAGAATCCGATCTTGTTCACGCCGATATACTGCAGCCAGAGGAAATCCATCGGCTCTTCCCTTTTGTCTGCACCTCTGGCTATGATTTTTTTGTTACAAAGCACCTCTTAAATTCCTCATGCAGCATAACGCCGAGGATATCATACGGGATAGCACAGTTTCTGATGATAAACGACTCTGAAAGTCGCTCAAAAGACCTGTTTTCCGCATCCGCTTCTATTGCAAGCCCCTCATTGACTGCTGCCGGCAATACTGTCCTGATCGCTTTGATCGACGGTTCTGTCATTTCTGTCACCGGCTTATTATCTGCATCGTAGACCTGATTCCCTTCTGCGTCCCTTTTGTAACGCAGCCCCATCAGTTCCCGTTCAAATTCGTAAATCGTCCCATATACATTCTGTATATGTTCCAATACATTCAGGTCTATCTTTATCGGATAAGATTTTTCCCCTATAACGATCCTGCTCAGGTCTTCCATGTTCCGCTCCTTACTCTGTAATCTCCGGTTCCACGCAATCTAACTGCTGCAGTATCCATTCATCGCACGCTGCTTCCGATTCCAGATACGGTGATTTGATCCGCCAGACCTTCTTGTTATCAACGGTTGCAGTCCCACTCAATGCAGGCGTACTGAACTGGATGGAATCCCCCTTCGTCTGGTGACTTTCCGCATTCTCTTTAAACTTCACTTTAGTCAACAGGCAGGCCCTGTATTTCGTTTTGCCCGAAATCATCTCGGACGTGATAAACCCGTACCCTACATATGCCCCGGAATCATCTGCATTCGACGTCTCAGTCCCATCCTCGGCGATCTTATGTCCGAAGAGCAGTTCAGCAGCCTCAACCGGCACAGTATCAACACCCAATTCTACCGTAGCATTCTTAAACTCGCTTACAGTCTCTTTCTGCACATTATCAGCGAACAACGCCGCCTCGTTATAATTTGGCGTAACAGATGTATTGATCGCGCTGCCACACTTAAAAGCATTCGAATACTTCCCAGTCTCCACATTCAGTTTTGCGATCGTGGGAAACGATAATCCAAAATTTGCCATGTCTTTAATCCTCCATTCTTTCTGCCGTATACGTCACCTCGAATACGGTCTGTCTTATTTTTTCAGTTCCCTGATAGACATCCCCAAGAAAACTTCTTGTTGACGTCACTAAAAAATCCGCGCCTTCTAAGAGATCGCGGATTTTTTTCTTTGTAGGAAAATAATCAAAACTTTTCGGCGTGATCAGTTGTATCTGCAGATAGATCGTATCCGCCGTTGGCCTGTTATTTGCATGTGCTTCCGGTCTTTCATCCTCATATACGAATATGATATACCTCTCGCCCACCCCTGTGAATTCGTCCTGTTCTACCGGAAGGCCAGTCTGTCCAAGCAGTTTTATCAGCATCTCATTCATGTTCACTTATCTGCACCAACCTTTCTGTTGTAGACTTCCTGCATTTTTGACATCACGTCGCTTCTGACATCATTGCAGGCTTTCGCTATAAATGGCCTTGGCGGCTGCCTTCCTGGCACTCCGTACTCTTTCCAGATAGCTTTCAGCGCATTGGAGACTGGATACTTTCTACCCTTTTTCTTTTTGCGGTATACTTTGACGCTGCTGTACCCCTTCGGCGATACATTTACGATATATGCATCTGTTTTTGTCCTTTTGGGCTTTCCAGCCTTGATGGAATGTACCAGTTCAGAATCTCCTTCGTGTTCTATTACCTTAGCGCATGATGCCTGCATAGATTTTTCCAATACAGGCGCAGCCTCATTCAACGCTTCTTCTGCAATCTCTCCAAAATCTGTATCTAACAGTTCAGAAAGAAAATCTTCCGGAAAATCAATTTCAAATTCCGCCATCACTCAACCTCCGAACACGTCATTTCCAACATACCGAAATTATTTTTGTATGTACGCCTGATTCGGTAAGTCGTGCCGTCATATACTACTTTGGATGCCTTTATTTTCTTCGGTTCCCCGTCTACCTGTATCTCACGTTCTGAAAGCCTGAAATCATCCGGATCGACAACAAAAATGATACTTACCTGTATATCATTCCGCAATGCCTCATAGTATTCCGTCCGACCAACTGATTTCACGCCGGCAAACACTTCTATCTTCTCTATATCTTCGCCGACGCAGAATCCAGAACTATTTTTCTTTATTTCAAGTACCGTTACCAGTTCGATCAGTTCATCCCTACTCATTATAGTCACCGCACAAACTCATTGAATCCCGCAACTTTTCATAGGATTTCTCGAACTGTGCCCCTTTCTCCATGTAATCCGCCTGTGATTTGCAATACAGCTCCACCGCCTTTCTGGTAAGAGGATCGTTTTTCAGGATCCTCTTTTCCGCATCAGAGTAGGGCTGCACACCGACCCGCGCCATGTCGGCTGCAGCAGCTTCTATGTTGTTCCTAATATCCTCGTCCAAGGCCGTGTGCCTGATCCGCATTGAAGTCTTGATCATACTCATCAGTTCTTCCATGCCGCCCTCCCTTGACTGTCTCATGCAGTTCAACCAGAAACAGCTGTTTCTTCTTCCACCAGAAGCACATGCGCTTTATCGGTAATGATATTGCCATCCATGATCGCATAGCCGCAGTAATCTGTCTTGCGCTCCTTCACATGATCCTCTGTCATCATTGTCATTTCCTTATTGATGTTCATATGATAGCCATCTGACGGATTAGAGATAAGGATCTCGCCATCGTTCATGGAATCGTCTTCCTTCACTGCCATGCCAAGGATCCGGATCTGTCCGTTTCCGGTCGGGTCGACGAGGAAGATAGGCCTCTTATTTGCATCCACGATACTGGCAAGTTTTGTCCAGATCGTCGTGCTGTTCGCATAAATCTTAAGGTTAACACTGTACCCGGACTTTACTTTTGCCCTTGCATCAAGAATGTTCTGATACGTCGGAGACGTACCCTTCTTGTACCTTACGACCTGCGGCGTGCCTTCTGCACTAAGCAATGCCGTGACCGTCCCGATCGGCTCCGGCTTTCCGCTGCTGCCCTTGCCTTTTCCGTGTGTCGCCCCATATCCTGCTGCCGCCCCCATCTTTCTTGCCATCCGCCGCTGAATATACGGAATGAAATCTTCGATCGACATCTCTTTCAGTTTCCACGATACTGTGATCGCCCTGGCAAGCTCACAGCCGGACAACTGGAACTCCTTAAAGGTTTCCTTGCCGTCTTCTGTCTTACTGCTCTCCTCATACCACGCAGCATCAGAAGATGTGTCTTCCTGAATCATGGAAAGTGTCCCATTGACATAGGTCTTCGTCACATCGGCAAAATACGGATACATCTCGGCCGCCATCTCCCAGATACCTTTTGTCACTGTCTTCGGGATGACGATACTTGTATTCTCCGTGGTATGTGTAAATGCTTCATTCACCATCATATAAGTTTCTGATTCATCCTGTGTCAGCTGCTTCCCCATAAGCGTTTTTGCCCATGCAACCTTATACTCTTCCGACTCTAATGCCTTCATAGCACCATCGGCAGCATTGTCCTTACCCGTCGCATCCTCCGGAATTGCCGGCGCTGCTGCCACCGGCTCTGTATTAAGCGCCCTGAAATTAGCCTGTGCCTGTGCGATCGCGTCCCACCGTTCATCCAGCGCAGTCACTTCCTTCATTTTCTCTTCTGCTTCCGCCGCCTTCCCTGCATCGATCAGCGCCTGCGCTTCATTCATCAGCTGATTCCTCATAGCCAGATACTGTTGTTTGTTCATCTCTGTTCTCCTCTCATTTTCAAAAGATTTAATCTTGTCTGCACTAAAAAAGCAGAATCCGTTGACTCAGATTCCGCCTGTTTTAACATATTTCTCACTTTTCCCATCTGCTCCGCGCTGGGCAGCCGGAACACATCCCCCGCAATAAGCGGCGCCGTAGTATCGCTTTCAGCAAACATGACCGCATCTACCAGCCCGCGTTCTTTTGCCTGCTCTGCAGTCAGCCACGTCTCTGCTTCCATCATTGACAACGCTTCCTGCTGTGACATCCCGGTTTTTGCCGTGTATGCTGTACACAACGCCTGATCCGCCGTATGAAGTACACCTGCCATATGTTCCATATCACTGTGATTCCCGCTGACTCTTGATGAGACACAATGTACCATCATCAGCGCTGTAGGAGCCATCTCACAGTATCCGGCCATGGCCACGATGGAGGCCGCGCTGCATGCTTCTCCTGTAATATAGATCTTCACATGTTCTCTGCTGCCGCGCAACAGCGTATAGATCTCCGATCCCACGTCAATGACACCACCCGGTGAATTGATATATACCTCTATCTCATCCCCGTCCTGAAATGCATCAATGATCTTCTGTACATCTGCAGGACATGTTGAATCTTCGCCGAAGAAGTCATAATACCACTTGTAATTGTTTGGGATCATCACTCCCCGGATGTTTATCCTGTGCTTCATCCTCCCTGCTCCTTTCCATAGTTTTCAGCAACTGTTTCACCATATCAGTAACAGCAACATAATTCTCACTGTTCATCTTTCCAAGCATTCCCTCGATGAGGTTGACGACTTCCGTATCCAGACGCCGGATCGGCTTATCTCCGCCTTCCACTGGCGCCATATTAAGGGTTTCCCGCCATTCATTCGGCGTCATGGCCCCACGATCGACCATGACGGACAGTTCCAGCTTAGACCGCAGGCTTGCACACTGCAGGTTGCTTGCATCAAAGACGATCCGGTTTCCGCATCCACGCTCTTTCCTTGTAAACAATTTCACAGAATAGACCTGCCCTAACTGGATCGCAATCGGTTCTATTTCCGCCTCATAGTAAGCGTTCCATTCGTCCTCTGTCCATTTTGACTGTACGATCTTCTCATTCGTGTTGAAAAAAGAATATATCCTGTTGATCGTCTCTTTTGTCTGCAGCGCATTCGGCACATAATCCTTCGGCTCGATCCTTGTCGCAGTCGCTTTTGAGTCTACACCTGCAGCGCCCCATGTTTCAGAATCAACGCTCAGATAATTATCAACAAAATTCTTAACATATGCCTTGATATCCTCCTCACGCATTGCACTGTTGAACGTAAGCAGCCATCTGATCAACCCACTGTTCTTGATCGCCTTTACGATACCCTGATCTATCGTACAGATCACTTCCATCATGCCCTTTAGGGCTTCTGCCGGACTCGACCCGAAGATATCATGATCGTTATAATCCTGCCGCAGATGAATGATATCCGTATAAGGAAATATACTGATCTTACCATTCCGGAACTGAAAACGCAGATACAACTCATCATTGATGTACTTTGTTTCACAAAAATCGCATGGAATCGGATAAAGCTGCATCGTCTTTCCATTCTCATCCCTTACGATCAGGATGAACGCATTATTATTCAGGCATAATTGTGTTGCCACTTTCTCCTGAAACTGCTGCCCTGTCATATATGGATTCGGTTCTGAGAACAGGAATCGGATATTGGCATCCGGATTTACTTTCAGTCCCTGTGTAGAATCCCTTATGTGCTTCCCGACCAGCTTCCCGATTGATTTTACCTTCGGCCGCAGGCACGATCTGACAATATCACTGTTATACAGTTTGCCGTCCCATTTATAATATTGCTCTCCCCAGACATTGACCATCTTAAGGATCTCCTTACCCGCTTTTTCATTTTTTGTCGGTTCTCTTTTTCTGAATAGGCTCATCCCTCACTCCTATATGATGCTCTTGTACGCATCAAGATTGTTCTCCAGACAGACATACGCGTCAAGAAGCCCTGCCATCCCGTCAATCCTTCTCGTGCCGAGATTTCCTTTACACGGTTGTATATTGTCATTTTTGTCTATATCAACCGATGTATTGGCAAGACACCATTTCAAAATTGGATGATTGTCATATACGACAAGTTTCTTTGATAAGTCAGCTCCCAGGGATTTCATCGGACTTGACAGCGTTTTTTTGCCCTGTATCACTGGTTCCATCACTGCTTTGCCGAAAATATTTGTCATCTCTTCGACAAAATAGGTTGCTGACCAGCTGTCATATCCGCATTTGTACAAGTAGATATCCAATTCATCCTGCACTTCCTGAAACCATTCTGTCACATATTTATAATGTATCTTATTGCCCGGACACAGCCGCAATAATCCCTGATCATACCAGATGTCGTAAGGTATCTTATCTTCTCGCACCCTTGATTCCAGCAGATCTTCCGGAAGCCAGTACATTTGTTTTACATAGATCCGCTCATCATACGGGACCATAAAAATGACCGTGGCATTCGTCAGGTCAGTCGTGCTTGATAGATCCACTCCCCCGATCCCGTACCGCGGTTTCAATTCTTTCAGGTCAAAAGTCTCCGTATTATTCAGCTGTTCAAATGTAAGCCATGCTTCGCTTGATGTCTCCCTGATATTGAATTCTTTGCAGACAATATTCTTTACCTGCATCGGGTCATTCATGGCCTTATTGACTTTTAGTCTTAATGCTTCCAGATTCTTGATCGTTCCAAGCCCCGGATTAGCTTTCTTCCAGCATTTTTCATCCGTCCATTCTTTCCTGCTGTCAAGTTCATAGATAAAGGCGATCGTATGCTCATCATGGTATCCGTCCGGATCGAAATAACCGTTGATGATCCGCTCCGCTTCTTCGTATTTCTGATCATAGATATCTTCCCGTATCGTCCCGGCAGTTGATGTAATAAAGATAAGTGGCTGTTCTCTGGCCGTCACGCCGTCTGCAATGATATCGTACAGCTTACGTCCGTTTTTCCACTGGTGGATCTCGTCCATCAGGCCACAGTGCACATTCAATCCATCAAGTGTATCAGAATCGCTTGCAAGAGGCTTGAAAACACCTTCGTTAAAATCTTCGCTGGACAATTCCTCAACAAGAGTCTTGATTCGCCGCCGCAGCTCCGGTGACTTTCGCACCATGCGCTTTGCTTCTGTCCAGATAATTTTCGCCTGATCTTTCTTTGTTGCTACCGCATACACTTCCGGGCCGTTTTCTCCGTCAGCTACAAGCATATAATTACCTACGCCGGATGCTAACAAGGATTTACCGTTTTTCTTTCCGACGATCAGAATAGATTCCCGATATTTTCTCAGCCCGTCACTGTCTACGAATCCAAATACTGTAGCCAGCATTGCCTTTTCCCATAGTTCCAGCCTGACATTTGCGCCGCTGCTCTTACCTTTCGACGCCCGGCAGTAGTTTTCAAAAAACTCTATGATATGATTCGCCCTCTTATTGCTGTAGAAATACTCCGATTGATGATCCATATCATATGCGATCTTCTTATATGTCCGGAATATCTTGTCGCATACGATCTCTTCCCCAGATTGAATCTTATTCCAATATTCCATGACAGGATTGTAGTTTTCCTGGTATGTTACTTTCATCGTACTTTATCCTCTTCCTGCAACAAAATCTTTGAAATCATCTTTATCCTGTGTATTTTCCACTTTCCCCTTCGGAAGGCAGTCAACAAGAATCTTCATAGCCTGAGTCTGCTTCTGGCTCATCTGCAGATATAACTGCGCATCAGGACTCTGTTTCGTACCATACTGGTTTTCACCATTTTTATATTTGCATGTCGTACCTTCCCTGACTATCTTCTCCCGCAGATCCTGCATAGTTATTGTCATGAAGGCTACGTCCTCGATCGTAGCGAACACCAGCTTTTTCTTATTCTCATCTATCTCCTTGAAAAGCCGCTTAAGTCTTGTTATTTCCCGCTTGATCCGCTTTGTTTTTTCCAGATATTCCGTAGCGCTGTCAACCTTTTCTTCTCTATCGACTTCGTCCAAAATATCATCATAGTCCATCATATACCACACCCCCTATACGCGCGACCTGTGTATTATATCAAAGTTGGCTGTCGGTCTGGAAAGGACTGTCCACATCATCCTAAACAGGGGGGACTACTTCAAAATATAATCTCATCGCCTGTCAATGTTCCTTATTGAAATCGGTTGTCCACTTTCATCAAATAGGCAAAGAGGCTGAACCTTACCATGACCAACTCCATGTCCTTCGTACTTATCGTGACACTCTTTGCAAACATACTTCATCTTCTTATGATCCAGAGAAACATTCGGATCATTTATATTACTCTGTGTCAACGCCACTTTATGATGCACGATGTAACCCTGCTGCCGCCCACATTCTTCGCACACACCGCCGTCAACCGATATCCGATACGCAATATAGGAATCCCTGCACTGCTGCCATCGTTTGCTATTGTAGAATGCTTTTGCATAATCTTTTGCCATATGCCTGCTGCCCTCTTGACACAATAAAAGCACCAGATCGCTCCGATGCTCCTACTTGTTCCGCTTGATTTATTTTATCATGCTACTATAATATCACATTTCGCATGAAAAATCCGGCCATCTTTTGTAGCAGGCACATAAATATTACACTGTCTCGCCTAAATACTTTCCAATCTGAAATATAATTCCTTTAATAATACGCCTCATCTGGCGCTCTGAATATTTCGTATCCTTTTCCATTTCGATATATGGAATATTCCTACGGCTATCTGTCCAGTATCTTATGCTCATGATCTTCTGCTCTTCTGGCAGCAAATTATTGTATACAAGTTCTACTGCACCTATTTCTTTTTTTAATCTGTCTGCATAAGCTGATGTCATTTTCAGTGCCTTTGCCTCTGTAATCGACTGTGGTTTGCTTGACTCTGCGTTCTCCATTTTCTTAAATACGTTAAATGAAATAGAATCTGTTGAAGATGAAGCCATGATATCAGATATATACTGCTCATATCTCATTTTACTGTCTGGATATCTCCTGATCACTAACTCTATAATTTTCCACGACGTTCTATCAATCATCTTCTTTCCCCTTTCTAACTGTAGCATACCAAACTTGTGTCAGATTCTGACACATACTTATTACTCAATTAACGATGTTGACATGATGCAGTATCCATCCACCAGTCCAGCGTAATCCTCTAAAATATATGTTACTGATTTCCTTATGACACGTCCTGTATTCTTTCCTTCTTTAAACTCTAGCATTTCAAGAATGTCTCCAACTTTATAATCCCTGTCATTTTTTCTTAATTCAAAAGACTTTTTTCCGTTTCTTGCATCTTCAAAGAACATTGCACCAAGTCTGATCTGGTGCACCCGCTTTTCATCCTTTTCAGATGTAGACGGCATATTATTCATTCTCTCTTCATCTGCATGTTCACGTAGTCTCCGCGCTGTCTCTCTGTCGATTCTGTCCTGTTCTTCTGAACAGTGCTGTTCTTCTGTCTTTTCCTCCTCCGCTTTATTTATGTATTGATCACACTTTGTACATGTCCCTGCCTTAACATTACATTCAGAATATCTTTTACAAGAATAGCATAATGATGTAATCCTTTCTGGGTTCGGTGTCTGATATGCTTCACCTGCTGCCGCGTCATCTTTGATATATGCCTTTTCTTCTTCCTTCTCTATCGTATTTTTTATATCTTCTGTCTCCGTCTTTTCCTTCATCAGCCTTAAATCTTTGTAGGAAACCCCCTCTCCGGACTCCTTTAGTTTTTCAAATACTTCTTTCTGCTCTACTTCCTGCATTCCAGATAATTCATACGCAGCAGAAAATGTAATGCGCTCATTCCCTAATTCCTCTTTGAATTCCGGAATCAGATTGTTATTTACAGATTCTATCTGTGCGACTTTCGTTTTTGAAATATGCAGCATAGCGGCAATCACATCCCTCAGTCTTCCAGATTCAAGATCATATCCTTTGACAGATCTTCCTGCTGCCTTCATTTTTTCAAGAGCTTCTTTTAGTCGTTTCTCTTCCTCGATCATATCTGTCACATTTTTATTACGATAGGCATTCGCGATGATAATCTCTACCTGCTCTTCTTCTTGATCCTGTGGCGCTGTCAGCTTGCTTGTTGCCATCTCAAATTCCTTATATCCTTTTTGCACAAGCATTTTGAGTGCAAGCCATCTGCGTTCCCCTGCAACAATCCTGTATTCACCTTTTTCACATGGCTCATATACAAGTTCTAAATTTTGTTTGAGTCCAAACGCCAATATATCACCTGCAAGTTCTTCTACATCATCAATACTGTAAAAATTCATCTCATTCCTGTACATTTTAAAGATAGAAATATCCTTTGTCCGGAATCTCGCCTTTGGTTTTTCTTCCACTCCCTCCTTGCTGTATTTGTTAAGTGCATCCATGACGCTGAATCCAGTAGCCATTTTCTTTGACTCTCCTTTCCGGCAGGACTGCTTAACTATATACTTACAGCCCTGCCCTTTGTATCATTTTAATTTATAATGTGATATACTAACCGCCTCATTAAGCTGCGTATAACGCCCTATACTCTATATCCATCAAATCATCTATCAAGTAGTACTTTTCAGTGATAGCCGTGCTCGCATGTCCGAGTAATATAGATACATACTTAATATTTTTAGTCCTCCTGTACTCCTCAGAAGCAAAAGTCTTACGATAAATATGAACTGTCGTTATACAGTGCGCACCTGCCCGTTTCCCAATCTCTTTTGCAATCGTTTCGATTGTGCCCTTACCTATTTGTGTATCATCATCCAGAACATTCCTTGTAGGCCTGAAAACAAATCCGCTTTTTCTATCTTTGATATATTTCTTCATCGCATTTCTCGCCTTAATGGAAAGATATACATCCCTCTCTGCTTTATCACTTTTACCTTCCCTAACATGCAACTTTCTTGACTGCAGATCAACATCCTCTATCCTAAGCGCACATATCTCTCCTACCCGCAGTCCCGTCGATAACATAAGCTCCAGTAACGCTCGTTCCCTATCATCTCTTACACACTCCCTGCATAATTCCATCTCTTCTGCAGTAATCCTCTCTTTCTTTTTCTGTTTAGTGCGCATCCTGTCAACATCTCTCATTATGTCTTCTTCTATATACCGCTTTCTATACGCCCATTGAAAAAAGACAAAGAAAACCCTGTTAATATTTGTAATATATGACTGGCTGTTTTGTTTGCCGTTATTGTTTGGCTTCACTTTCTTTACAGCAAGATAATCAATGATCACCTGAGCCGTTACATCCCGGTAGTTCAGTCCTGTAAATTTAAAAAATGGCTTCATGATGTGCATATAGGACTTTATACTGCTTTCTTTGGTTCCCTTTGCCAAAGCGTCTATTGTAAATCTTTTTAGAATGAAATCATTGTCTTTGATTTCAACAGAAGGCAACGTACATACTTCGTGAATATCATATCCTTGCATCTTAATAACCAGTGTAGCTTTGACAATTTCTAACTGGTCACAATTTAAAACTGTTATAAGGCCTGCTACAATATCATTGATCAGTTCATTTTTTGTCGTGTACATATGCAACCCTCCATTTTTTCTTGCTTAAGAATTGCTCTGATGGTACAATAGTCTTAAGCAGTTATGGCGGTACAGTAACTTTTGTCGGTGATGTACCGCCTAGTTATTTGTTCTTATGCCTGCTGCCATCAACAGGTAATAAATCTCAGTTTAAAACCCATTCCATATCATCTGATCACAGTATTTAAAGCATTCGGCGTCCATACATTCCTCTGGAATCAGCTCTGCAATCCTCTTTCGTGATCTTGATATATACAGCTTACTTGTTATCTTTGTCTTTGGCTGTTCCCTTTCCAACATCTCATCAAATACGACCAAATCTTTATATTCTTCCGGCTCGTTTTCTTTCAGGTGCCAGAAAAAATAATTTCGATGAAATGGACAAAATGTACATGCACTCGCCCTTGTCTCCAGTCCCCATACATCTTTGATATATGCATAATTATCTTTTCGTTCAAGCCCCATCTCTACAAGAGGAAACACATTGACAAACATTTGATGCGGGTTCTCACGGCACCTATGCTTTTCTTCTGTAGAAAAGCCTATATGCATCTCATGAGCTTTAAAGTCCTCTAACCGTGTATGCTGTCCTTTTCTGTATCCCAGTATCTCCCGCCGTACATAATTCTGAATCAGCCCAATTTTATAATCCATTGTGCAGTTACGCATCATTTTACCCTTTTTTCCATCTGCGCCGATTGTCCAAAATGGTATTGATACCACCCGCTTCTTTCCAAAATCGAGGAGATAGTCTTCATAAAGCGGTGACTGCAAGATCTCAAACCGGATTCCTGCATCCGCACACGCACACTGAATGAATTCAACCTGCTTCATTACCCACGGTGGCTCTTTCCCCAGATTACAAAATACAATCAGGTCATAAATTGGCACAAGTGGATGCTGGCCCGGAGTCCTCTTATTTTCACATGCCATCAGTGCCAACGCCGTACTCTGCATTCCGGCTCCACAACTTAAAATTTTCATTTTTCCGAAAGGAGACCAGATATCTTTTCCCGGCCGGGGTCTCCGCCTCCTTTCTATTTTAGATAAGCCTCATGATCTCCTTATAGGATTTAAATTGCTATCAACCTCTCTGATCCTGATTTGAAAAATTCTCTCATCAATCCTGTAAAAAATTTCATCAAGTGATTCTGCATCGATATATCCTATATTATTGCGCTGCATCTGCTCTAATGGCTTTCTGATTTCACCCATCAGCAATGTTTCTAAATGGCTCATTTCTCTCTCCTTTAAATCTCAGTTTAGCCAGCTACACATCATCAATGTCTTTGCACTGCTCCCATAACTGTTCCAGACTTTTTCCTTTTTTCCAAGTATGTGCCAGCCGGATCTCTGCTTGTACAAAGGGCTGTATTTGATCTGGATACCGTTTCATATTTTCTATCGCGTGCTGGTCGTTCATAAACATACATGCCATACAACTGCATCGACCTAAATATTCGTAACAGAAATGCGGTTCCAGGTGTAGTTCTCTTCCCTGCTCAAACATCTTGCCTTTTTCATAATCAAGGCACGGCCTGTACCAGTGGCAGACAAAATCTCCCTTTTTCTTCGTCCATAGTGTCGTGCTGTGATATTCTATCTCTGGCAGCTTTGCCCGCCCTTTGCTCTCATCCCTGCGTTCACCGGATATGAAAAGACATTTATTCCCCAATAGCTCTCTGTTTGCCCGGATCCATTTGTCCGTCACCCCGGTCTTAAGATATGCCGTGCACCATCTGTTCTTCATGTCCGGCCATTTCAGCCTTTCTTCGAGGAGAAGGTTCAGAAACCCTTTTGGATGTTGCAACAGTATCGGTCTTACACCGATAAACGCTGCCGTCTTATAAAACATCCTGATATTTTCTGGATACTCGAAACCTGTATCACAATATAACAGAAATATCTTTTCTCTGGGAAACTCCTTCAACGCCCAGTATAATGCGCCAGTACTGTCAATCCCATTACTATAACTAACGATTACACTCGTGTAATCTGTCTGTACTCCTTCTTCTACAATCCTATTTGTCTTTGCCATTTTTTGAAAGGAGCCAGGATATCCTTTACGCTGGCCAGCGGCTCCGCCTCCTTTCTTTCTCCGCTAAAGTTTAAATCAATCATTACAAAACATTTCCAAATGCCTTATATCCTCACACGGCACTCTCTTTCCAAGAAAGAATAATGCTCCTATCTCCGTCACTGTTTTATCCCTCAGATAATTTTTCAAATCAACAGGAAATGCCGCCTGAACGACTAAATGCTCTCCATGTTCATTCGCCCACAGCAGTGTGATCGGATATCTTGCATCTGCTTCTTCGCCATTCTTGATATCTACTTCATTTATTGCTTTCAAATTCCGTACCTCCTCTAAAGTTTAATTATGGCTTGTACCATACCCTCATTTGCTTATATCCCAACTTTTCCAGATATTCAGGCTCAATTAAAATATCATCGTAACCACGAAATTCCTCCCATGTCATACCGTCATGGTACTTAGGAAAACGATAACCTTTTTCTTTTACTTCGTTTTCAGAGTAAACCTCACAGTTATCTATATCACTCGTATATCCTCCGAAAGACCTTTCCTGACTATCCTGTGTCCGGTGTCCCCAAAACAACAATACTCCTGACCAATTCCCGGAATGCTCATTGCAGACAATAACGTATTTTCTTTCATTCACCGCCATCACCTCCGCTAAAGTTCAATCTATGAATTCTCCCATCTTACTGCTTTCATTGTCTGCTCTTTTTCGTTAAAGATCAGGCGCATGGTTCCTTTACATTCCAAACATGTTCCGTGCCCTCCATCATCTACTCCCAATTCGTGGAAGATTGATTTGCAGGCATATTGCACTTTCCCACAATACGGACAGGTAATTTCATATCTTTGTCTTGTATCCTTCATCCCTTATCTCCATTAAAGTTCAAGTTCCGCGTTTTCTATTGCTCTTTCCAATACCTTTCGGTAATCATTAAGAAACGCAATAGCATCAATCATAAAACCGCACGTTTCTCTTAGATCAGCATAATTCGCATAAAGCTGATTAGCCTCTTCGCATATTTTCTCGATCTGCTGAATATGATCTTTGGCACATTTTACGTTCATCTTCTACCTCCACTAAAGTTCAAATCACCAGCCAATAATGCAATATCCTGGCATCAAGCCATATCTTGGAACATCCCTTAAAACGTACTTTACATATCTCCGCAGAACTTCTCCCGTATAATCCCCGTCCCACTCTTCCAAGATCAGAAGCGTTCCAACTTGGATATCATCTTCATCCTTTCTGATTTCGAAATTCTTTTCTCGCGCCCTGACAGCACGAAAATATTCCGGCAGAGTCTTTTTTCTCACTACGTGCATAGATCCTTTTATCCTCCTCTCCTTCCCGTCCTGCTGTCCTAAAGTTTAATTACCACTTCTTCTCTTCTTCCTGTATGACCTTCAGAATCTCCACATT
>ERZ808037.351-NODE-351-length-46366-cov-4.032664_pt1 | contig 46366 bp, 39 predicted proteins | sample MGYA00380190_ERZ808037 | MGnify/ENA primary metagenome ERZ808037 (study PRJEB31490, sample SAMN06133399) | mouse gut metagenome | isolation source: J9 | host: mice | place: China: Chengdu | collected 2015-05 ...
GTTCTTCGCTTCCGACGAAGACTTCCGCATCGTCCGCAGCGGCGACGAAGTGGAACTCAAGAAATGGGTCTTCGACCCCAACGACAAGCAGTTCGTCGACCGCGGCAGCCAAGTGAAGCGCGACTACAACAAGCTGAACAGCACCAACTGGATGGCGGGGCTTTCGGGCGAGAAATACCTCTATGAGATCAACATGCCCGGCACGCACGACTCGGGCACGAAATCGGTCGAAGGCAATATCAGCACCGGCAACATCTCCATAATCGCTGGCGCCCTCGGCGCTGTCGGTGGCTTGATGCTGGCCCCCTTCACCGGCGCGTGGAGCATTTTCGCCGGCGGGTTCTCGCTGCCGGTGATCGTTTCCGAAGCGTTCGAGAAATACGCGAACTGCCAGAGGAGATTTATCGACGAGCAGCTGCAAGACGGCATCCGTCAATTCGACATCCGCCTGAACACCTATTATGCCGAGCAGGGATATCCGATCGACAATAAAGACGACGACGTGAACCTCTGGATCCTGCACGGCAAGGACAAGATGGGCGGCTCCTATTTCGCGAAGGACGACGACGGCGATTTCCTGAACTTCGCAGAAGTGCTCTCCTACTACAAGGATTTCCTGTCGCGCCATCCGAGCGAGACCATCATCATGTCTGTGCAGATCGACTCGGTCGATATCGACGATGTCTACGACGAGGGCGTCGCGCGCATCGAGAGGCACCTCAGACAACTCGCGCAGGAGGTCAACCCCGCCACGAACGAGTCTTACCTCTACATGGAAGACGGCGTGTTCAACCGCGTGTTCACCCATTACCCGCAGCTCAAGGATTGCCGCGGCAAAATCGTCGTCAACGCGAGCGCCGAAGACATGCAGAAGGGCGGTTTCGGCGGCCTGAACTCGGGTACGGGCGTGAAGGTCTATCGCCCTGAAGGCGATTTCCACGACCATGCCGACGAAAAGATCGAGCACTTGACGGCGTTTTACGGCGAATATGCCGGCAGGCCGCTTGCAACCGATGCGGCCACGCATATCGATTACTACTTCTCGGCCGGCACGAACGGCACCGACGACAGCGGCCCCTTCAGCATCCCGACCGTGACGCCGCTCGAGATCGCCGATGACGTCCTTCCCGTGATGTTCGACGACCCGGGGCTCGTGGTCGGGCGCGAAGGGACCTACCTCGGACTGGTGAACATGGACAGCGAGCAAGCAAGGGAGACGAAGATCGTCTGGAAATCGAATTTCTTCGAAGGCCTTGAATACTGCACCGTCACGGCGAAGTCAGGCTTGAGCGACGACGACACCAAGACCTACACAGTTTTGAAGAACACGCCGCTCGTCCTTCCCGAGAACATCTACGACGCGTCGGCGGGCGGACACGAATTCAAGGGCTGGAAGGCCGACGCCGATGATTCGAAGTCAAAGGTCGCCTGGTCGGGACGCACGTTCCAACCGGGAGCCACGCTGACCGTCTCGGAAGACATCACCTTCACGGCGCAATGGGACAGCGAGGCGGAATCAGCTGACCCCGCGAAGCCCGAGGACCAAGAGAAGCAGGATGACCCGGCGAACCCGGAGGACCAAGAGAAGCAGGATGACCCGGCGAGCCCGGCTACGCCCGCGGATCCCGGCGACCCCGCAAGCCCGGCGGCCCCCGCCGATCCGACGACTCCGAGCGACCCGGAAACGCCGAGCTCGACCACCGAGCCATCTGATAGCAAGACACAGGGCGAGAAAACGGAATCTGCCACATCCAAGACGTCGTCCGCCCCTGCCGCGGCAAAATCCAGCGAAGCACAGCAAAGCGCTTCGTCGGGCAATGCCGTGAGCGCATCAGGCTCATCAGGCAGCACTTCCGCAGAAGCCGGAAGCAATGCCGCTGGCACAAAGACCAGCTCAGGCGATAACGCCATGTCGTCACGAAGCAACGCCATGGACGACAGCGGCACAGAGTCGAAAACGAGCGCTGCGACAACGTCAAGCTCATCGGCGGAATACGCCGCGACAAGCGCTTCGAGCGCCGCGCAAGGGCAAGAGGCCGACGGATCTAGCGCTCCGCAAAACGACCAAGGCGCGCCCTGGCCCCTCGCTGTCGGCGGGGCGGTCCTGCTCGCCGGCCTGCTTGCCGCCACCCTCGGCATCAGGCGTTGGAGGACTGGCGGTCAATTAGAGTCAGGCGACCCCGAAAACAGCGAGCCGCAAGAACAGGAGAAAGACGAATGAAACGAATAGCCGCCTTCGCCCTGACGGGCCTACTCGCCTGCGCGGCCCTGCTGCTTGCTTCTTGCGGCAACGCGCCCAGCACGACGCTGCTCGTCTATCTGTGCGGATCGAGCCTCGAATCGGATTACGGCATAGCGAGCGAGAACATCGACGAGCTGCTGAACGCCGACATCCCCGCCAACATGCACGTCGTCATCGAGACGGGCGGCTGCGACTCCTGGCAAAGCCACGACATCCCCTCCGACAAGCTCGCACGTTATGAAGTCAAGGACCACGAGCTCGTCGAAGTCGGCCAGCTCGACCTTGCGAGCATGGGCGAAGCCTCGACGCTTTCCGACTTCATCAACTTCGGAACAACGACCTATCCCGCCGACCGGACGATGTTGCTTCTCTGGGACCACGGTGGCGGCACGCTCAAGGGCGCGTGCTTCGACGAGAAATTCGGCGACGACAAGCTGACCCTGCCCGAAATGGCGCAAGGGCTCGAAGAGGGGCTTGCCGGCAAACGCCTCACGGCCATCGGCTTCGACGCATGCCTCATGGCGGATTATGAAGTGGCGCAGGCGGCAGCCCCCCATGCGGACCTGCTCGTCGCGTCGCAGGCGGTCGAGATGGGCGCGGGTTGGGATTACGCAGCGCTCGTGAAAACGCTTTCCCAGCCAACCGACCCGAAGGCGCTCGGCACGAGCATCTGCGATGCCTACCTCGCGAAGTGCGCCGCATCCGGCAAAGACGCCTCGGCGACGCTCTCGGCGGTGGACCTGACGAAGTTCGACGCGCTGCAGAAAGCGTTCGAAGCGTTCGCAAGCGACTTGAACGACGAGGTCTCGGTGCCAGACGGGCGGTTGGCGCTCACGATTGCCGCGCATTCTTCAACGTCTTTCGGCACCGATTCGTCGGGTCGCATGAGCAACCTCATCGACCTGGCAAGCATCGCCGAAGAGCTCGCTGAAGACGACTGGAACACGAGCAGCGGACAAACTTCACGCCCTGAAAGCGCCCGCGCGCTGGCGGAAGCACTCGGCTCTTCCGTTCTCCACGTCGCAAACGGGCCGGCGCGCAAAGACGCGAAGGGGCTGTCAGTTTACTACCCTATGCGCTATGACGCCGACGAAATCGACGCCTACCTCGCGCTCAGCGAGAGCGAGAACTATCGGAGCCTCATCGACGGGCTCTACGACGACGTGCCCGCGACAACCATCGGCCTCGCAGACGACGGACACATCGCCGACGGAGCCCTCCAAGTGACCCTCACGCCCGAGAGCCGCAAATACGTAGGCTATGTTTGCTGCATATTCTCCGAGCGCAGCGAAGATGGCTCGCCGGGCATGCCGATAAGCATCACCTACGTCGAGGACGGCAATTGGGACACGCTCGAGTTCTCCTATGCGCCAACGGGAAAGCGTCTATTGCTCGACGGGCTCGACCTGAGCTTTTTCCAAGCCGACCATTCCGAATCCGTCGACACGCTCGGCGCGTTATTCATGCTCAACGAGGAGCTGAAGACGTTCCGCTTCGCGCGCATGAAGGACGGCGACAGCTGGCGCTATGAACAGCTCGGCATCGTCAACTTCGACAACGACCTCGGCGTGCCGAGCAAAGACTTGACCCCCTTGAAGCCCGGCGACGTGGTCCGCATGGGCAAAGAAAAGATCGTCATCGGCGCAAACGGACCCACAATTGCCGAAGCGCCGCTTCGCGCCGGGGCATACACCTGCCAGCTGGTCGCAGTCGACCTGTTCGGCAAGGAAGTCGCATCGAAGGTCGCCACGTTCGAATTCGACGGGTCGACCTGGAGCTCCGCCACGATCTGAGAATCTTGCCGGGATCAGATGCGCAACGTGATGATGTTCAGGTCGAGCGTGCTGACATAGGTGACGTCCTTGGCCATGCCGCACACGAGCTTTATCCCCATGTTGACGGTGGGGTCGTCGCTCGCGTTCAGCCGGATCCATTTCACGGGGTCGAACGCACGGCAATTGTCGCGCAAGCGAACGACCCAGCCATCATCCAAGTGAACGATGCGGATCTCCAGAAGCTTGCCCTCATCGGCGATGAAGCCGTGTTCCGCGACGTTGCAGCCCAGCTCCTCGATGAACAGCGGCACGCGAAAGAGCGTCTTGCTGTCGGCGCCTTTGCCCTCGCAGAACCGTTTCGCACGCTCGCACGCAGGAACGACCTGGTCGAAAGCGGAAATCGTGATGTCGAGCACCTCATCGGCGGGCGCGCCGAAGGACTCTTTCAGGAACAGGAAATCCTTCGCGCCTCGCGGCATTCCGCGCTTGAGCACGGCGGCGAGCGCGAAGATGGCGATCGCGGTGAACGCCTCCCCCACTGGCAACGCGACCCACACGGCATCGGAGTCGAGCATCCCCCGCAGCGCGAGCGCGGGCACGGCCACGAAGACGAAGTTCTGCAGGAAGCAGAAACACGCGGACAAGCCGGTTCGCCGCATGCCTTGAGTGTAGTTGACGAACGCGTTGTTGACGCCATACAAAACGACGCTAAAGGCGTAAAAGCGCAAGCCGCGCACGGCGAGGTCGACCATCTCCTCCCCGCTCGCGTTTCCAAACAGCGGCGCGATGACGCCCGCAAACGCAAAGACGGCCACGGCGAGCACCACGCCGGCCACAAGCGCAGTGCGCAGGGCGATGCTCACGAGCCTCTCGGCAGAGGCGCGGTCCTGCTCGCCGAGGATCATGCCGGCGATCATGGCGGTCGTCATCCCCACGCCGATGAGGACGCACGACACGAACCCCTGCACGACGTTCAAGACGCCGAGGGCGCCGACAGCCATGGTGGAAGCAGCGGTCGCGAGCATGACCTGGTTCAGGGTGAAGCTGCGCGCCATGGTGGAAACGTTGCCCACGGCAGAGGGGCAACCCGCGACGAGAATGTCTCTCAGGTCACCGACCCTCACGCCCGCAAGCGAAAACTTGAAGATGATGTCGGGCTTCCTGAAATGCAGCAGCATGATGCCGAGCGCAACGAGGTAGCTGACCGTCGTCGCGACCCCCATGCCAAGCATCCCTCCCCCGATCACGAGCACGTTCAAAAGATCTCCCGCGACGTTGAGCGCCGTCATGACGCCGACTGCCACAACGACCCGCATCGAATCCCCGTCAAGCCGCATCAGCGAATTGAACTCGAACAGGAGGATGGTCGCCGGAAACGAGAGCGCGAGGCCAATCAGATAGTCGCCGACCAACGGCTGAAGGCCCGCAGACGCATCCCGCGCGCCAAGAAGAGCCGAGATGTCTTGGGAGAAGAGGAGCACACCGGAAACGAGCACCGCCGACACGGCGAGCGTGGCGATCATGCACACCGAAAAGACATTGCGGGCGCGCCTCACGTCGCCCTTGCCGAGGTTCAGTGCGCAGAGCACCTGGGTTCCCTCGGTCATGAGGCCGCTCAACGCAGTCACGAGGCTCGTGACAGGCGCCGCCAAGGTGTAGGCCGCCATGCACTCGGGCCCCAGGAACCGCCCGATCACGACGCCGTCGATGACAATGCCCAGCATCGTCACGATGACGGCAGCCGTCATGCTGACAAGGCTTCTCCTGAACACCCGGCCTATGAGAGATTCGCTTTTCTTCAAATCGCTGCGCCCGTCGCGCTTTCAATCGGATGGATGGAAGAGCCATCCTGCCGCCCATTAACAGGATAGCTCATGATTAAAGAATACGCCTGCAGAATCACAGTCGGCTAAAATGAACGACAAGACGCCCACGGTGCCGATTCGCGAAGCAAGGAGACTCGCCTCATGTTCCGCTTCACCATGCCCGACCCGACGCTGCCCATCGCCGACCAGGCAACCGAGCTGCGCGACCAGGGAAACGCGTTCCTCGAGAGCGCGGCACTCCAAGAGCTGTTCCGCCTTCTCAACGTCGACCAACGCACGATCGGCCGGGCGTTCGACAGGCGGCCGGCGGGCGACGGCCGAGTGCGCGAGATCCAGGAACTCGACCGCTCGGCACGCCTCGAGACGTGCCGCGACGAGCTTTACCCCCTCATCGAGGAGCTGGGGCTGCTCAGCATCAACGAGCCGCTTCGGAAAGAAAACTCGCACGTCATCGTCTTGGGCGGAAGCTTGGGCGCGTGCCAACGTCGCACGAGCTGCGCCAAACGGTGGGTGACGCCAACGACGCGGTCGGTCGACGGCCTTTCATGCTTCAGGCCCGTCAACCCCGTGGAACGGGCGCAGGTCACCCGCCAATCCAACAGCGACACGGAATTCGGCGCGCTCGCGGAATGTTTCGCCTCGACTTTCCACCTGCCGTCGGATTCGGCGACCGACGAGTTCCGCGGCGACAGGAACCTCAACGGCGTCTCGTGCATCAGGTCGTTCGATGCGGGGCGAGGCTGCGCCAGCCGCGCGCACCGCGTCCTCGCCGCCCCGTCGACGCAGCCCGACGCGCGCCGGGCCGACACGGGCGACAGCATCGCGTTTTACCTGCGACACACCGACGTCGCGCCAACGGATTCGCTGCTTGCCATCACCGACAACCGCCACTGCAACCGGCAGTTCCTCCAAATCGCGTGCCAGCTGCTGCAAGCGGGGCGCCCCGCCCGACTCGATGTCGTCGGCTGCACCGCGAGCGAAAACACCCCGACGCGCGAAAGCTATGAACCGCACCAGTTCATCCAGGACCTCATCGGCACCCTTGACTGGATCGACCGCCTCGCTCACTTGTGATGGAGCAAACGTCGACGACGAGCGTTCCTTTCATCTGACCGGCAGGCGTCGACGAAGCGACGGCGCTCCTGTTCGCTCGTGCCCTTCGACAGCGACAAGAAGCAGTCGATCTTCGCCTCGTTCAGGCGCGCGAGCACTTCGTCGAAATGCGGGATGTTCCCAGACGAGAGGGATTCTTCGCTGCGCTGGATGTAGCGATACATGAGAACCCCAGACGTCCGCACGGAGCCGCATCCCGCAAGGAACCGGAAATTGAACAGACGGTCCTCCCCGAAGGACACGCCCTCTTCGAAGCGCAGCGACAGCGCCTCGATCACGCTGCGGCGATAGAACTTGTTGCACACGGGATAGACCAGCATCTCGCGCGTGCGCACATACTCGTCGGCGAAATCGGACACGCACGGAAACGCTGCGTCGGCAATCGGGCGAACCTCGCTCGCGCCCGACATCCACACGCGCTCTAACCCGAAGATGTAAAGATCATCGCCCTGTTCCAGTAAGGGAAGGGCGCGCTCGAGAAAGTCCGGGCGCAAGCAGTCGTCGCAGTCGAGGAAGGCGACGTAGTCCCCGCGTGCCGCATCGAGCCCCGCGTTCCTTGCCGCCGAAACTCCCCCGTGCCCGCGAAGCACGACGCGCAGGTTCTCCCGCGTGCCGGAAAGCGCACGCAACATGGCGGGCGTCGCGTCGCGCGAGCCGTCGTCGACCACGACGAGCTCGCAATCGCTCGGCAGCTGCGAGAGCACCGAGTCCAGGCACTCGTGCAGATATGCCTCGCAGTCAAAGGTCGGAACGACGATGGAAAGACGCTTTCCCGTCATGGAAGCCCTAACCGGATCGGGAACCACGAAAACCACCCCCCTCTCCTCGACGACGAAATGAACGGGAAACGCGTTTTCCGACTCATGCCGGAATCTCCTCTTCGATGACGGCGAGAGCAGCGAAGGCGTCGCAGGGCGGATAGTTATCTGAACACGTGCAGCACACGAGCAGGCGCGCGTCGACAGGAGGCTGCGCGTCGGCGGGAACGATGCTTTCGGACGTGGCGCGCGCGAGCCACGCCTGGAAGTCGGCATCGTCGGCGAAACGCGTGCGCTCGGGCCACGGGTCGCTTGACAGGTAGTTCACGCCTGCAACCCAACTGGCAATGTAGCGCGTGTTTTCATGGATGAGCTCAACAGTCGGGTGCGAGGCCAGGTAATCCGGCTCTTCCAAGCTGACGATGGCTTTGAACATCGACCAGTCCTTCATGTGATGGGCGTGCAACACGGTCGTGCGCGCGCCCATCTGCCCGCCGAGCATGAAGTCCAGGGCGACCTGGCCGTGCGTCGATTCCTCGCCGCTGAAATTGTGCGTGAGATTGTAGGCCTGGTCGAAGCGCTGCTTGACCACGGGGTAGTTTATCGGGCTGCCGCCCATGTGAATCCAGCCCACGCAATCGGGGTTGACGGATTTCAACTCGTCCAGGTCAATAGAGGGCCACACTTGACGATGGCCCTTCATCTTGTTGCCGAAAATAGAACGGTAAATGAAAGCAGGGTCATAGGGATCATCGAACCCGAAGCGTTCGAGATCGGCCTGTGTCAGCTCATCGTAGGCCATTGCTCGCTAATTGAGTTCGCCGCCGTCGACGACGCCTTTCGCGAAGTCGGCATGCGCTCGGGCAGGGTCGATGCCTTCGCGCAGTTCAGGGGAGAGGTCCATGCCATCGATCTCCAAAGCGCATCCTTTCCTTCCGATGAGCGCCACGCGATGCTTTCATCATAAGCGCATTCCGACGAATTCAAGTTAACGAATGCCCGGCGCTCCAGAATGCTGCGTCTCCCGAAATGAACGGCAGGACGCTAGAAGGGCTTCTGGATTACCAGCGACCCGCCAGAATCCGGAATCGGCACCCGGGTGAAACGGCCGAGCTTCTTCTCGGCATCTGCCACTGCAGCATGGATGCCTTTCAGGAAGTCGGTGTTGTAGTCGTGAATCATGAGGTAGCCACCGCATGCGAGACGCGGCCAGAAAAACTCGATTCCTTCTAGCGTAGTCTTATAGAGATCTACATCCAACACGACGAACGCGAAGACCTCGTCGGAATCGTTCGCGAGGGCCGTCTCCGGGAAGAAGCCCTGCCTGATGATAGCGTTCTCCTTGCGGAAAAGCCGACGCAGCACCAATTGCCTGCTGACATCGGGAGCGAGCCTTTGCGACTTCCATCTTTCGGAGAAGTCGAGCGGCAGGCCGAATTCGCCGTTCTCTTCCACGATGGCTTCGGCGTCGAACCCGTCGAACGAGTCGTAGAGGTAGAGCTTCGCGTCGGGAAACGTGCGGTTGAGCACTTCGCTGGTGTAACCGAACTCTACGCCGACTTCGGCAACGGCCCCGACGACGCCCGCACGCTTCAGCTCCTCGGCCAATAGCTCGATTTCCCTGTAGCGCGCATAATCCACGAGGGAAGCAAAGTGGGCTAGGTTGCTCTCGGCAACCTTGTCGTAAAGCATCCTGCGCGTCGCGACGATCCCGCAATCACGCATTCCCTGCTTGACGTAACGGTCGAACTGCTCCCCGTCAAGCTCCGCAAGCGGGTCGCGTTCGATTGCGCCGTGCGCTTCGCACCATTCCTCGAGGACCCAGTCGTTATCGAACATCTCAAGCGCAGCCTCGCGCCCCACATAGCGCAGGTGCCACGGCTCGGCGGGAATGCCGGTGACGTCCTCGCGGCCTTCCGGATAGCGCAAGACGAAACCGTGCTCCCAGCAGTTCTCTGCAAGCCAACGTCCATGCGTTTCGTCAAGTGACAGCCCTTCCCCAAACAATGCGATGTCCATGGCGAGGCCCGTCTGGTGCTCGCTGCATCCCGGCCGAGCCACGCAGCCATGCGGGTTCTCCATGAACAAGTTTGCCTGGTAATCGCTCGTGCGGTAGGCGCTCAACAGCAAGAAATCGTCCAAGCCTTCGTCTTCGGCCTGTTTGAACAGGGCGTTTGCCGCAACTGCAGCACAGGCCACAAGCCTTGTTTGGCGCGGAAGCAGAAGAAAATGTCGCGGTTGCATCTTCCACAGGTCCACGAGGTCGTCTGGCTCCCACTCGAGCGGCAGCGGATGCGCGGCGTTCACGAGCAACGTCTTGCTAGAGAGTGACTCTTGCTCCGCCTTGGGCTCCCTATGCTTCATGCGGCGCGTCTTGCTCGTTAGTCGAGCTCGCCGCCGTCGACGGTGCCGTTCACGAAATCGGCACGCGCAAGCGCGGGGTCGATATCGGTGCGCTCGTCACCGTGGGGCTTATATCTATCGCAGCTGCTCTGGTGGAAATTCGCCCAAGCGCCCCCGGATACGGATTCCAAATCCTGGTCGGAAAGCTTGTAGCCCTCCCTCTTGGCTAGCGCTATCAGCTCTTCGGGGCTCGTGCATGCCTTCGCCTTCTCGCGCAACTCGGGGCTGATGTCCATATTGTCAATACTCATAACACACCCTTTCCCTTTGGCGACTTACACACTCCACTAGCTATTAATACGCTATCCAGCTGATTCCATCTCACAAAATGCCAGGCGCAAGAACGTTTCAGGGGCTCATTCGCACCGAAGCGGTTTTGTTGAGATAATCTCGCTGCATAACGAAAAACTGCGCGACGATCCGCCCGAAATTGGGCGGCAAATCGCTGAAGGAGGCATAGGCCTGCACAATGCGGTCCTCGAAGCCGTCCAGCACTTGCGGGTCATACCACTCCCAATCCCACGATGGCTCCAAGTCCGAAAACTCCTTCGCGCAAAGAAACAAGGCGAAGGTCGGGTCGCTGCAAATAGCCTCGAGAGGAAAACCTTCATAGGGGAACCCGAACGCCCGGTCATAATCGAAAGGCGGCGCAGCTCGGCAGGCCCCCGTTTCGGCATTGCGGATGACGCCGAAGTTTCCCGAATGTATGTCGGCAAGCAACGCGAGCGCCTTGAAAGCGAACATCTTCGCCACGTGCTCGGAAGCGTCCGCAACGCCGACGCGCGACATGGCGTCGACCAGCGAACGCGGCGAGGCGAACCCCAAAAGCGCCTCCGCCTCGCTCAAGCTGAAACCGCCCATCGCAAACAGCCGCGAGCGCTGCACGAGTTCCTCGTCGCGCCCGAGCATCAACGGGCTTGCAGCAAGACGCGCCCCGAAACGCTCCACGATGTTTAGGGGCTGGAAGGCATCTTGCCCGAAGAACAGCCTGCAGAGCTCTGCGCCGAGAAGCGCGCCCTCGAGGTCGTTCCCGCTCTTGAAAAGCGGCTCTTTAAGCAGGTGAATGCCCTCCTCCGTCCGCTCCCACGCTTTCCTCAGGTGCCCTCCCGTCGTAACATCGGGAACATCGGGAGAACAGGACGCGAGGCCCTTGCAGTCCCGCGTTAAGACAAACGAGCGATAGGCGTCGTCCCATTCGTTATCGAAAAAGTTAATGTCTTCCCAACGCTCGGTTGCACCGGGCGCTCGGTACCACAACCTGTCGATGAGGGACAGCCCATGCCCTCTGAAGACGAGCTCAAGCGATGAGCGCGCGCCGAAGGCCGCGAGGATCTGCTCGAGGTCTTCACGATTTGGGGACAGGCAGCGCCCTCGAACGATATCCGCAACGAACGCGTCCCTGTCGGAGCCGTCGCCGAACCCAAGCGAAAAGAGCAGCGCATCGCCTGCTTCAGGACCGTCCAGAACGCGGATCTCGTCCGTCGCGAGGTCGACCTCGAAGTCGAGCAGCTCCCGGTTCTTCAGCATGAGCGTGCGCTTCACGATGCCTCCTCCCGAAAGGCCGCGGTCACTCATGTTCGAGTCGCTGGCGTTCCACGAGCTCGGCGAACGCGCCGCCGGCCGCCATGAGCTCGTCATAGGTCCCCTCTTCGGCGATGCGCCCGCCGTCCAACATGATGATGCGGTCGGCCAGCTTGATGGTCGAGAGCCGGTGCGCCACGACGATGCGCGTGCACTTCAATTCGGTGAGCGAGTCGCTCACGTGCTTCTGAGTGACGTTGTCAAGGGCGCTCGTCGCCTCATCGAAAATGAGGACGCGCGGCTTCGAGCACACGGCTCGCGCGATGAGAATGCGCTGGCGCTGACCGCCCGACACACCGCCCGACCCTTCCGTGATGAGCGTGTTCATGCCCATGGGCATGGCGCGGATGTCGTCGGCGACGCCTGCCAGCTCGGCGGCCTCCCACGCGTCGTCCATCGTGGCGCGCGGAGATGCGAGCACGATGTTGCCGAAAATGGTGCCGGCGAAAAGCTTGCCGTTCTGCAGACACACGCCGATGACGCGCCGCAAGCTGCGCGCATCCATGTCGGCAATGTCTTGGCCGCCATAATAGACCGCGCCGCGCTCAGGCTTCTCGAACCCCAGCAGCAGACGAAGCAACGTCGATTTCCCCGATCCCGACTTGCCCACGACGGCGAGGTATTCGCCGGATTTCACCTTGATCGTGAGATCGTCAATCACCGGCGGCTGCGACGGGTCATAGCGGAACGTGACACCTGACAGCTCGATTGACCCCGTGAGGTCCATGACTTGCTTGCCCTGCGCCGCCGACTCGGGGACGGCCTCGAGCAGCGGCTTGACCGCGTCGAGGTAAGATTGCGCCTGAGCGATGGGCCCCGCAGTGCGCGCGAGCGAGACGATCGCGACTGAAACGGCGCCATATGCCACGTTGAACGCCATGAAGTCAGCAAGGGTCACGCCCGACGACCCCGCGAACCAGTAGATGGCAATGGTGCCGACAAGCGCCACGAGCGGCGGAAACGTGTCGGCTACTTTATACCACAACGGAAGGTCGTATTGCGCAGCTAGATAGGTCGCCTCGGCATCGGTCCATCGTGCAAACGCGCGCTTCTCGGCACCAGCCAGCTTCAGCTTCGAGATGCCGTCGAGCAGGGCGGGCACCAGACCCGACACCTTCAAATCGGCCGCCATGACCAGGCGCTGCCTGCGCGCTTGCGTCAACACCACGACGACGCCCACGACAAGCTGGACCGCAATGATCGCCAGCGCAGGCGCAACGAGCGTTGGCGTATAGGCGATGACCTGCGCGACGTAGACAAGCGAGAACACGGCGGTGAGCCCCGACCCCAAGACGACGCCGGTCAAGATCTCGACTATGCTTCGCACCCTCCTGACCCGCGTCGCCAAGTCGCCGGGCTGGCGTTCCTTGAAAAACGAAGGGGGGAGCATCAAAAGCCGCGCCATCAAGGCGGCTTCCGTCTGCATGGACAGCTTGTTCGACAGCCTGTCGGTCACCATCAAGCGCAAAACGCCGATGAGCGAGCTCGAGAGCACCGCACCCAAGAGCAGCGCGCAAATCGGCAGAACGAGCCCGATCTCCCCCGAGGGGATGATGCGGTCGAACAACAGGCCGTTCGCCACAGCGGGAAGCAAGCCCACGAGCGCGACAGCCAACGACGCAAGCGCGATGCGGACGTAGTCCCCCGCATCAAGCGACGCGGTCATGAACTTGACGAGGTCACTCACCGACAAGCTGCCCTCGGGCAACGGCCGATAGAAGCAAAACGCCTCCGGCAAAACGTCGGCAGCCGTTCGCGCGGTCAAGAGCACTTTCCTGCTCGTGCCCGGCTCGACATAGCTATAGCTGCGCAAACCGACCGGAATGATGGCAATCGGCTCGCCGGTCACCAGCTGTCCCAGATAAGCGCCGGTCGCATCGGTCCACCACCGCCCCTCGAGCACCACTTTGCGCTTCATCATCCCGCACGAGCGCACCGCGTAGTCCATGCGATCAGAAGGATCGGTCAACGAGGCGGGCACGTCATCTGCCGTCTTGCCGAAATAGCGCAGCACGACCGAGACCGCGCTGTCGGTGGCCGCCACATCGTCAAGCGTCATGCGCGCAGCGCGCTTGGTCCCCGCAACTGCACCGGCAATGCGCTCATAGGCTTTGGCAACCTGATCGTCATCGAGGCGCTTGCGCATTTCCAGTTGTTCCTCGAACCAGCTCATGTCCCGTCCGCCTGCTCCTTAATCGTTCTTCACCAGTTCGGCATAGGCGCCATCCGCAGCCATCAGCTCTTCGTGCGTGCCGCGCTCGACGACGCGGCCGCCGTCGAGCATGATGATCTCATCGCAATCGCGAATCGTCGACAGACGATGCGCCACCACGATGCACGTTATCTCGCGACGGCGGATCGAGCGAATCACTTTCTCCTCCGTCTTGGCGTCAAGCGCGCTCGTGGCCTCGTCCAAGATAGCGATGGTCGGGTCTTGGGCGAGCACGCGAGCAATCTCGAGCCGCTGCAGCTGACCACCCGAAAAATTCCTTCCATTCGGCAGCACCTCGCCGTGATATCCCCCCTCGCGCGACAATATCTCATCGTGGATGCCCGCATCGCGGCATGCCATGATGACCTCGAAATCCTCGACAGACCTGTCCCACAAGGCCACGTTGTCCGTCACTGTTCCCGCAAACATCGAGATGTCCTGGTCAACCACGGCAACCGAGCCGCGCAGCTGCTCGCGGGGAATGTCGCCGGAAAGCCTTCCGTCGAAGCGAATCTCGCCCGACCACGGCTTGTAGAGACCGCTTATGAGCTTGGCGATGGTCGATTTACCCGAACCCGAGCCACCCACGAGAGCAATCCATTGCCCGGGCTCGGCATGCAGGTCCAAACCTTCCACTGTCGGCTTCTCGAGCCGGGAATAGCCGAATGTCAGGCCCTTCACGTCGATGGCCCCGGAAAGCTTGTTGAGCCCGCGAGGCGACTCAGCTGGAGACGAATCCCCCGCTGCATTCGCAACGTGCTCGGCGACATCCGGATCATAGTTGAGAACATCCTGGACGCGCTCCATCTCCGTGCGCGTTTCCTGGATGGTCTGGCCCAAGTTCACCAACGAGCTGACTGGAGCCATGAACGCCGAGAGAAAGCCCTGGAAAGCCAGCAGCATGCCCGCCGTGAACTGACCGCCCATGATGAGCAGCGTGCCCATCATGAGCACAACCACGTTCGCCAGCTGCACGAGCAGCCCAGGCACGGCCCCCAGATAGGCATTGAGCTTCGCGAAACGCGCCATGCCGTTGCTCACGAGCGCCTGCGTGCCGCTCCACCGCTCGAAGAAGCCATCCTCGGCACCTGACGCCTTGATGGTCTCGACCATGTCGATGCCGGCGATGGTTATCGCGCCCAACCTGCCGGCATCGCGCACCTGCTGGCGCATGACGTTGACGCGTTTGTTCGAGATGTGGCGCGCCAAAAGCGCGTTGGCCACGACCGTCGTCACGCCGACGAGCGCAAGCGGAACGCTATAGAGCACCATGACGACCAAATAGAGAAGGATGAGAGCGGAGTTCATGAGGGCCGGCGCGAGCTGCTGCACCACGGTCATGGCAATGGTTTCGTTGGCCGCCTGGCGTTGCTGCAAGTCGCCGACGCGCCGTTGCGCGTAAAACTCCACGGGGAGATGCAAGAGGTGCCAGAAGAAACCCGAAGCGGCAACGGCCTCGAACTTGCCGCGAATTCGCAGCAGATAGACCGCATTGGCAAACGAGACCACGCACTGGAGCAAGGCCAACACCGACAGCGTCACGACGAGCACGCCGAGCGCTGCGCCATTTCCGTCCGGATTGGCAAGGACCGCATCGGCAAACACGCGCGACATGGACGAGTTGACGATGCCGATCACCGACAGAATCGTCGTGGCGAGCGCCACGAACGCGATGGGCGCCGCCATGCCGCGCAAACGCTCGCGGACAAACCCGAGAGTGGAAGGAGGCTCGCCTGCAGGCTCGAATTCCTCGCCCGGGTGCATGAGGAGGGCGATGCCGGTGAAAGACTCGTCGAACTGCTCGATGGAAACCCTGACCTGCCCGCGCGCAGGATCGTTCAGATAGGCCCATTTCCCATTGGCGGAAAACCCTGTGAGCACGACGAAATGAGCGAAGTTCCAGAAGATGATACAGGGAAACTCCCCGTTGACCCGAAGCCCCTCCAAGTCGTAGGTGTAACCGTCGGCCTCCATCCCATAGGAACGGGCCGCACGCAGGATGTTAACCGCCTTGCTGCCATCGCGCGACACGCCGCAAGCCGCACGCACTTCCTCGAGCGGCACCCAGCGCCCGTAATGCGCGAGCATCATGGCCAAGCAGGCGGCACCGCACTCGGTCGCCTCCATCTGCATGACCTGGGGGACGTTGCGAACACGGTCCGCCATGCTAGGATTGCACCCCACCGAACAGGTAGGCAACCGGAGCAACCTCCCGCATCGTAATCTGAACCGGCACGTCGTCTCCCTCCTCCCATGAAGCAAGTTCTTCCGGGAGCGCGACGATCACCTTATAGCTCCATTGAGCGGCGCCCACCGAGGAAGCAGCAAAGTCGCTGCCCACATCTGCGGCCACTTCGCGCTGCGAATGCGGGCTGTCGTTCACCGACACGATGTGCGTTTCGCGCCCCGCCGCCGTCACCTTGCTGTCCGCGGTGGCAAGCGCATCATCGTCAAGCGGCAGAAAGCACACGATCTGACCGTCCTTGATCACGCCTGTCGTGGAATATTTGATAGGCAGCGTCGCCGTGAGGCCCCAGATGAAAGCCGCAACCAGCAGCGCCGCAACGGCGCCGACGAGCACCCAGGCCGAGGGGTTGGTGACTTTCAGATAGCGGTCGAGGTCGTCTGCCGACGACATCTTGCGCATCGCCGTCTCGCGAAACATCTGCGCCCCGAGGGAACCCTGCTTGTCCGACGCCTCAGTCACAGCCATCCCCCTTGCTTTCGCATGACCCGTGCGTTCCGCCGTGAATACCGCTGTCGAAAACAATATTGGTTACGTTCATAATACCTGAATAATGTGGCTATTTTGCTAGAATAGATAACGTTTCGAGTCCGATGCAAAAGGACGATGGCGACGTGTCGAAAGCAACTGAGACGAAACGCTGGAAAGGAATCCTCGCCGAAGAGCGCAGGTCGGCGCAACGCGCAGCTGCGACTATCCTGGGCGTCTCAGCCGTCGCCATGGCCGCAGGACCGTTAGGGTTTTTCCCCGCCGCCGACACGCATGTGCTTATCTTGGTGATTCCCGTCACGCTCGCCGCACTGCTCCTCGGAAAATGGGCGGGATGCGCCATCGGCGCGATCGCGGGCCTCGCAGAGATGCTCCACGCGACTTACCAACCCTATGACTACTACGAGAAATACTTCTCGACTCCCGTGAACTCCATCGCACTCCTCGCGCTGTTCGGCTTGCTCTTGGGAGCGCTGTTCGCCCTCGCCTGCAGGCTCCCCCGGAACCGAGCCGCCACCGAAGGCGCTCCTCCCTCGCGTAACTGGGCGCGCATCGGCGCGCTCGTCGCGGCTTCCGCGGCAGGCTCCCTGTTCTTTACGACATTCCTGCAAGGCGGCATCTTCCTGGCAAACGCTTCGTCGGCCCTCGACATCCCCGACCAGCTCGCAGCCCAAGCGACGAGCGCGATCTTCAGCCTCGAACAAATCTGCCTCGACGTGGCGCTCATCGCGATTCCCGCCATTGCAACCGACATCTCGATGGGCCACTTGAGCCTAGCCGAGAACAAGCTGAGCGTGAGCTCGTGGTTCCAGATCTGGTTCGCGAACCTCACGATCGTGTTCTTCCTCGTGGCCAGCGGCGTGGCCTACACGGCCGTGACGTTCATGTCGGTCGGCAACATGAACATGGCCCTTTCCGACCACCTCAACTCGTTGGGGACGGAGCTCTCCGAACGCGACGGCATCGTCAACACGCTCGACGAGCGTGGCGTGATGCAGCGAGACGAGCTGCGCGGGTTCTCCAAGCAGGCCTATCGCAACATCGACTGCGACCTGCCTGGCTGGTCGCAGGACACGATCATCCTCGCGATTGACGACGAGATTCTCACGTCGAGCAACGAAGACCTTGCGGGCTCCTCGCTTCCAGACCTGATCGTCGCCGGACTGGGCAGCACGTCTATCGAGGAAGCGTTCAAATCGGGCGATGCGGGCAAGGCGGTCGAATACTACCAAGGCTCGGGATGGAGCATTTCATTTCTGCTCGCGACCGAGGTGAGCTACGACCGTCTCGGAGGAACCGGGGAATACCAACTCGTGGCAATCGTGCCCTCGAGCGAGACCTTCTTGAACCGCCCGCTCTACATGTATCTCGTGGGTCTTGTGTTCGCAGCCATGCTCGGCGCGATCTTCCTGCTGGTGATGCGGCTGCTCAAGCATGTCGTGGTCCAGCCAATGGATTCGACCAACGAGGCGCTCAGGCGCATCACGGCCGGCGAACTCGACCAGCGCGTCCCCGACAGCGACTCCATCGAGTTCTCGTCACTGTCGACAGGCATCAACACGACCGTCGGCGCACTCGAGGAATCAATTGCCGAAGCAAGCGCGCGCATCGACCGCGAGCTCGCCGCCGCGCGCGCAATCCAGAAGAACACGCTGCCCTCCACCTTCCCCCCGTTCCCCGACATCGACGCGTTCGACCTTTACGCCACGATGGACGCGGCCCGCGAAGTCGGTGGCGACTTCTATGACTTCTTCGAGGTGGGAGACGGGCGCGTCGGGTTCGTGGTGGCCGACGTGAGCGGCAAGGGCATCCCGGCAGCATTGTTCATGATGGCCGCCAAAACGGCGATTCGCGGAGCGATGGAGACCGAAGCCGACCTCGCGAAAGCAATTAGCATCGCAAACCGCAGCCTCTGCGAAGGCAACGAATCCGAAATGTTCGTCACCGCGTTCGCAAGCGTGCTCGATTATCGCACCGGAAAGCTGACCTATGTGAACGCAGGGCACAACAAACCCCTCGTCTTGCACGAAGACGCCTGGTCATGGCTCGAGGAGCGCTCCGGTCCTTTCCTGGGATCGTTTGACTGGGCTAACTACAAGTGCTTCGAAACGCAGCTCGCACCTGGCGACGAGCTGTTCGCCTACACGGACGGAGTGAACGAAGCTTTCAACGCGAACGACGAGCTTTACGGCAACGACCGGCTCGAAGAATTCCTCTCGTCGCACACCGAGCAGCACCCGCGCCAGCTGCTCCGCTCCCTGCGCTCCGACCTTATCGGTTGGTCTGTCGACACCGAGCAATCCGATGACATAACGATGCTCGCGCTCAAATTCGGCATCCCCCCTGAAAACGGCGCAACGCTCGTCACCGATGCAAACCTCGAGAACTTCGAAGTCGTCGAAAGCTTCGTCTTGGATCAGCTCGAAAAAGCCAACTGTCCCCCCAAGACGACCAACCACGTGCTCATCGCCGTCGAAGAGCTGGTCGTCAATGTGTGCAACTATGCCTATCCCGATGCTCCAGCTGACAAGCCGGGGCCATTGCGCGTCCATTTCACCTCGAGGAATCGCCCGAACGCCGCGATCATCGAGATCTGCGATGACGGCGTGCCGTTTGACCCGCTCGACCGAAAAGACCCAGAGCGCCCCAAAAGCATCGAGGAAGCCAAGATCGGCGGCCTTGGCCTGTTTATGACCAAGAACCTCATGGACCGAGTGGATTACGTGCGCGAGGGCATCTCGAACGTGACGATCATCACGAAAAGCTGGGAATAGCGGAGCGATTTAGCGTTCGATGTTCAGGATGTCGACGAGGCCGGTCACGTCGAGAACCTCCATGACCTCGTCGTTCGGATGCGCCAAGCACACCGAGCCGCCGCGCTGACGCGCCTCCTTCTCGCTGAAGACGATCACGCGTAAACCAGCGGAAGCGACATAGACGAGATCGGTCAAGTCAAAGGTGATGTCGGTGACGCTCTCGGGCAAATCGAGAAATGCGGCTTCGAGGCTCGGAGCTGTCGCAACCGTCAGATTGCCGACGATGACGATTGTCGCACTCGAGCCGTCGATGGTCGTTTTGAGTTCCATTGCGCCCCCTTAAGACTGACATCGCCTTTCAGAACCCAATTATAAAGCCTTTGCACGCAAGCGAAGGGGGGAACCGCTCCCTCCCCGCCATGCGTTACCCGACAGCACGCCTTCATGCGTGCCTGCGCAGTCCGCCCTTCAACACGGAGGCCGGGTTGAACCGGCCTCCGAAGCGATTCTTTCCGCGCTTGGCTAGTTGCCTGCAGCGCGCGCCGCCTGGTATTCGTCGACGAGCTTCTTCTGCACGTCGCCGGGCGCCTGCTCGTAACCGTTGATCTCGATTTCGTAAGACCCCTGGCCGCGCGTCATCGAACGCAGGTCGCGCGTGTAATTCACAACCTCGGCATAGGGCGCGCGCATGATGATGACGGTCTCGCCGGCATCGCCCGCCTCGGTGCCGACGATGCGGCCGCGACGCGTCGAGATGTCGCCCATCACGGCGCCCGCATGCTCGTCGGTCACGCTCACGCGCATATCGGCCATCGGCTCGAGGATGACCGGGTTCGCCTTCTCGCAGCACGCGCGGAAGCCGATGCGCGCCGCCGTCTTGAACGCCATCTCGTTCGAGTCGACCGAATGGTAAGAGCCGTCGAAAACCGTGCACTTGATGTCAACCATCGGGTAGCCGGCGAGAAAGCCCTCGGCCATCGCATCCTGCACGCCCTTGTCGACCGCCGGGATCAGGCCGTTCGGAATCGCGCCGCCCTTAATCTCGTCGACGAACTCGTAACCCATATCGGGATTCGGCTCGAGACGCAGCCAACAATCGCCGAACTGGCCGGAGCCGCCGGTCTGCTTCTTGTGGCGGCCTTGCGCCTCGGCGCGGTTGCGAATCGTCTCGCGATAGGGAATGCGCACGTCGATGAGCTTGGCTTCGACGTTCGTCGTCTCCTTCAAGCGGGTGAGCAGCGTGTTGACTTGCTCGTCGCCCATCGCGTTGATGATCGTCTGATGCGTCTCCTCGTCGCGACGGATCTGGATGGTCGGATCGGTCTCGGCTGCACGCGACAGGAACGTGCCGAGCTTGTCCTCTTCCTTCTTGTTGACCGCCTCGATGGCCACCGGGTAAAGCGGCTTCGGGAACGGGATCGGCGCGATCTCGAGGTTGCCCGACGCCGACAGCGTGTCAGAGGGGCGCGCCTCGTCGAGCTTCGGGATGACGATGATGTCACCCGCCTTGGCCGACTTCACCTCAGTCGCTTCCTTGCCCATCATGACGAGCAGCTTCGTGATGCGGTCCTTCTTGCCCGTGCGCGCGTTCACGAGGTCCATGCCCGGCTCGAGCACGCCAGTGAGCACCTTCAGGTAAGAGAGCCGCCCGACAAACGCGTCGGACGTCGACTTGAACACGAACCCGGCCGGCTCGCCCGTCTCGTCGATCGTGACCTTATCACCGTCCGCCAGCACGTAAGCCGCGTGCTCGCGCGGATGCGGGAAGAACGTCGCGATGTCTTCCATGAGTCCTTGGATGCCCTGCTTGATGATTGTGGACCCGACGTAAACCGGCACGAAGACGCCCTGGTTAATTGCGTCGTGGATGCACCTCTCGATTTCCTCCTGCGTAAGCTCCTCGCCCTCGAGGTATTTCATCATGATTTCCTCGTCGGCCTCGGCCACGGCATCGATCAAGCGCTCGCGCGCGGAGTCGGCGCGCTCCTGGAAGTCGGCGGGAATGTCCTCGACGCGCTCGGACGTGCCGTCCTTGTCGAAGTAGCGCGCCTTCATGCGCACGACGTCGATGACGCCCTGGAAGTCGTCTTGTTGCCCGAGCGGCAGCGTAACCGGGCTCAAGCGCTTTCCGAAACGCGCGTGAAGCAGCGCCATCGCGGAGCCGAAATCGGCGTTCTCGCGGTCGACGTGGTTGATGAAGACCGAGCGGGAGATGTTCATCTTCTCGGCTTCTTTCCATAGCTTCGTCGTCATGACCTGCGGGCCGTCAACGGCGTCGACCACGAACATCGCCATCTCAGCGGCATACATCGTCGCGATCGTGTCGCCTATGAAGTCGGGGTGCCCCGACGTGTCGAGCAGGTTGATCTTATAGTCTTTAAAGGGGATGGGGGCCACCGAAGTGGAGATGGTGAACTTGCGTCTGATTTCTTCGTCATCGAAGTCGAGATAGGATTTCCCGTCGTGGGTCGTGCCCATGCGCTGCGTCCGGCCGGAAACGAAGAGCATCGCCTCTGCCAGCGATGTCTTGCCGGCCCCGTCTTGGCCGACGAGCGCGATGTTACGTACATGTTCGGGAATTGGTGCTGCCATACTGAATCACCATCTTTCGATCGTGGGCTCCAGCCCGCCATTACGCACTGGAATCAGTTTAGCCCATTTCCCGAAACGAATAGGGACGATTTATTGCGAGCATGTCCTCGCTAGATGAACTCGTCCACGAAGTGCTTGATGATGGCAGCGCTCGTGGGGGTGCAAAGCTCGCCGTCGAGCTTCTCGGGGACCGTGGGGATTCCCGTGGCGAGAATCGCAGCCGTGGCGGGCGCGGGAACGTCCAGCACGCCATGAGAGCACTCGATTTGACCCGAACCCGTCTGCACGGGCGTGGCTGTGATGCGTTTGGGGATGAGATGCGCGATTCCGCAGCAAATCGTGAGCGCGTTGAAAAAGCCCTCGGCGTTGCCCACCTCATGGAAATGAGTCTCGTCGACCTCGCAGCCATGCACCTGAGCCTCCGCCTCGGCGAGAATCTCGTAAACGGCCGCCAGGTCGTCTTTCGTCCTCTGGGCCACCGTGAGCCCCGCGATCGTCTCGCGCACCTCGGCGAGGTTCGCGAGGTGGCGCTTCGGCACGCCCGCGCGCATCGCCTCGGTCGTCACCGCCGCCCAGCCCGCGTCGTGAAGCTTCTCCTTCAGCTGGCTCACAATGCTCGACCGGCGCGCATCGCGCGTGAAATCAAAATGCAAAACTTCCATTCCCTGCTCCTTACATATGGTTGATCAAACTTGCTTGATAGGCAGCGCCGAAGCCGTTATCGATGTTGACCACCGACACGCCAGAAGCGCATGAGTTCAACATCGCAAGCAGCGCAGCCACGCCATCGAACGACGCGCCGTAGCCCACACTCGTCGGAACGGCGATGACCGGACACGAGACGAGACCGCCGACGACCGAAGGCAAAGCCCCCTCCATGCCGGCAACCGCAATGACCACACGCGCCGACGCAAGCTCCTGCGCGTGGGAGAGCAAACGATGGAGCCCAGACACGCCCACGTCGTAAAGCCGCACGACCTCGTTGCCAAGCATCTCCGCCGTCACCGCGGCCTCCTCGGCAACGTAAATATCACTCGTGCCGCCGCACGCCACGACGATCGAACCCGCGCCATCAGGCTCAGGCGCTTCGCCGACAGTGGCCAAACGCGGCAAATCGTAATAGGTGAACACAGGCATAACGGGAACATCGTCACTTCCCTCAAAAGCAAGACCCTGCGAGAGCAAACCCTCGAGTTCCTCGGCCGCATCCGCGTCGAGCCGCGTGATGAGCACGCGCTCCTGCCCCGCCCCCATCATGTCGGCGACGATGCCGGCAATCTGGTCGGGTGTCTTGCCTGCGCCGTAAACCACTTCCGAAACGCCTTGCCTGATGCCGCGATGGTGGTCGACCTTCGCAAAGCCCAAGTCTGAAAACGGCGCGACGCGCAGGCGCGCAGCAGCCTGCGCGGGCTCGACCTCGCCCGCAGCCACCGCATCAAGCAACTTGTTCAATTCACGCTGTTCCATAACGCCTCCGAATATAACACGGGGCGCCGAAGCGCCCCGTCGTCAGTCAACCTGTCTTGCAGCCCTAGTCGATATCGAAGCTGAAGTCATCAGCCGTATCGCCATAGCCGGAGAAGTCCTTCTCGACATAGCCGCTCGCCACAGGAGCGGCAACCGGAGCGGATGCCGCCGTCGCAGAAGCAGGGGCTGCATAGGACAGCTCGGGCTCAGCAGGGGCTCCGGAATAACCAACCGCGTTCGCGTCAGCACGCGCCTGCGCAGAGGCTGCGGCACGACGGGAATCGCCGTCGATCTCAGCAAGCTTGCGCTGCGCATCGGCCATGAACTTGGAAAGCATCTCGCGATACTCGGCGCGCACGTCAGAGCGATCGTTTTCCAGCGTGCGAATCGCCTCGGCGATCTTCAGGCGATCGGACTCGGCCTTGCCGATGATGCGATCGGCTTCCTCGTCGGCGTCCTTGATGATGTTGGAAGCCTCGGTGCGCGCATTCGCGACGATTTCGTCAGCGGAGCGCTGCGCCACGATAAGGGCCTGGGAAATGGCATTGTCGTTGGCGGATTTCTCGGAAAGCTGACTCTCGAGCTCGGCGAGTTTCTTCTCGAGCTCCGCAACCTCCGCCGACTTCTCGACGGCCGACTCGCCGTCGTCATCGGCATCGACAACAGACGAAACAACGGGCTCGGCAGGCTCGACGGCAGGAGCCGCAGCGGCAGCCGCGTGCGCCTCGGCGAGCTTGTCCTGAAGGTCGATGATGAGACTGTTCATGGCGTCGACTTCATCAGCGACGTGCTCCAGGAAAACGTCGACCTCATCAACGTCGTAACCCTTGCGGTCAATCGAGAAACTTACGTTCTGAATGTCCTCAGCAGTCAGTGCCATGTTCATCCCCTTCGTCTTCGTTTAAGCTGCTTAACAGTATAGATTAAGTCTACAAAATCCACACTATTATTCTCACGAGAAATTGTAACGCAAGCAGCGCAATGATGGGCGTTATGTCCACCATTCCTCCAATCGGGGGAATCAAGCGCTTGAAGAGGTTGAGGTAAGGATCGCAGAGCATCCCGAGCGCATGATAGACCTGCCCGACGATGCCGGTTTCCGTGTTGGGAAGCCACGACATGATGACATAGACGAAGATAACCGTCGTGTAAGCGTTTGCTAGGGCAATTATGAGGTTGATTAGCATCGAGCAAGCTCCTTGGAACGTCTCACCGCCGCGTCGACACCGGCCCCGATCGCCTCGTCGAACCCGGCTGCAGCCATCGCGTCGAGGGCGGCGAGCGTCGTCCCGCCCGGCGAGCAAATCGACTCGCGGGTCGCAGCAGGAGACTGCCCGGTCTCGTCGATGAGGCGGGCCGTGCCGAGGACCGTCTGCAAGGCAAGCTGCTCGGCAAGATCGGCATCGAGCCCCTGGGCCGCGGCGGCATCGCGCATCGACTCGATCAAGGCGGCCACGTAAGCCGGCCCCGAGCCGCTCAAAGCGCACACGGCGTCCATGTCCGATTCAGCAACGACGACAGCCTTGCCAAGGCAACCGAACAGGTCCGCGACTAACTCGACGTGCGCAATCGACGCGTTTGCTCCCCCGCACACGCCCGACGCGCCCGCCCCGATGGCAAGCGGCATGTTGGGCATGACGCGAACGACGTAGGCGTCCTGCGGAAGCAACCGCTCGAGCGACGCGGTTGTCAGCCCAGCCGCAATCGACACGAACAGCGGGCCTTGCCCGCCGCCGGCAAACGCTTCGAGCGAAGCGATGGATTCGAGAACGCCGCCCATGACTTGCGGTTTGACCGCCAACACCACGACATCGGGCTTCTGCGCGACATCCGAAACATCGGCCACGCACGCCACGCCATAAGTCCGATTCAAATGCGCGCGACGCTCGGAACCCGGGTTCACAACTTCGATGTCGGCCGCGCCGATCGCAGCCGCAGATCCCGTCGACGCGGCAATCCAACCGGCAAGGATAGCCTCGCCCATCTTGCCGCCGCCGATTATGAGATAACGCTTGGATTCGCCTGTCATGCTAGAGCACACCCTGCAAACTCAAACTCTGCTTCTCGTCTTCGGTAAGCGCGTTGCCGCGCGCGATGGCGAATACCTTCTCGCCCGGGCATTCGACGTTCGCATCGAGCGCGCTCGCCACGCCGAACGAGAAGTCGAGAACGCGCTTCGAAAGATCATCGGGCGTCGAGCGCATGGCGAGCACGACGACGTCGCCCGCCTTCAGCGCACGTGCCACCTGCTCGACATCGCCATAAGCCATCGGGCGAACCACCGTGAGCTTGCGCTTCGACGCATAAGACGTCGCGCCCGTCCCGGAATAGGCGGCATAAGGATCATAGGAGCTCGAGGAAGCCGTCGGCTCGAATAGCGAGTTAAGTCCCTCGGACCGCAGCGGAGACGCCTGTTCGCGCGGAGACGCGAAAGAAGACGACCCCGGCTCGACAAGATCGCGGCCGTTAGGACGACGGGTCACGCGGTAATCGTCCGTCGATGCGAGCGGATCGCGCAAGAGCTCGTCGGGGACCGCGGTGTGAGCCTTCACATCGTTGATGGTGACGAGGTCGGGCGTCGAACCGGGACGGCCGAAACGGCTCGACCGCGTCGAAGCGGGCTTGAAGCCGCCGACGGGCGCATTCTCGTTGTAATCAGCGCCATAGCCGGCATATTCCCAGTCGTCTTTCGCATTGAAGCCGTCATCGTCGAAATCGTCATATTCATCGAAATCATCGAAACCGACTCGCTCGTCTTCATGTGAGAATCCCAGGCGCGACTTGAGATCGTTCAGCATCCCGCCCGCCGTCGTGGCTGCGTTGCTCTTCGGCATGGAATCACCTGCTTCATTACATGTTCGTTTACCTTGCCCGACCATATTTTACCAGATAGAGAAAATGCCCCGTTATTCGGCGAAAATGGCCCGTCCGACGCGGATGATGGTCGCGCCCTCGCGCACGGCCTCACGCCAGTCGTCGGTCATGCCCATCGACAGCTCGACGAGATCCGGAAAGTCGGGGCGCAACTCGTCGCGCAACCGCGCAAGACCGGCAAACGTAGCGCGCGCGACTTCCGCTTCCCCGATTGGCGCCATCGTCATGAGGCCGCGGACTCGCACGTTCTCGAGAGCCTGGCACACTTCAAGCAGCCCGCGCACCTCGTCCGGCGCGAGACCCGACTTGCTCTCCTCGCCCGAAACGTTCACCTCGACCAACACGTCCTGCACGATGCCCTGCTCACGTGCCACCTCGTCGATCTTGCGCGCGTGCTTCTCTTGAAACAGCGAATGAATCAACGTCGCGCGCCCCACGATGTCGCGGATGCGACGCGACTGGATGTTGCCGATGAAGTGCCAACGAGCGTCCGTGAAGCGGTCGGCCTTCTCCATCAGCGGATCGGGCCGGTTCTCGCCGAAGTCACGCGCGCCTCCCTCAAACGCGCTGGCCACCACTTCCGGCCCGACCGTCTTCGACACAGCCACTAACGTGACCTCGCCAGGCTCGCGCCCCGCCCCGCTGCACACCTGCGCCAGCTCAGTCGCAACGCTCTCATATCGTTCTTTCGCCGTCATGCCAAACCCTCTTTCGTCATGAATCAACCTCCGCGGGTGAGACAACGCCGGGGATGTGTTACCTCACCCGCAGGGCGGCTGTCTCGGCTCGCCCGTTATCCCACGCGCACGGCGAAGGCGGCATGTCGACCGCATTCGCCATTCATTGCACGATAAGAATAATAGCGGTCGGGATGACAATTCGTGCAGATTCCGCAATCGGCGACGCGGCGCAGGTCAATGCCGGCGCGCTCCAAGTCAACCGACACCGACGAAGCAAGGCTCACATGATTTGCATGGGGAACCACATGCGCACCGAACGCGTCCACGAACCGGGCGGCGACGTCGTCGCCAACCTCGAAGCACTCGGAACGAATATGAGGGCCGATGTAAACGTTGTAATCCCCGGGGCCAAACGAATCGCCTTCGGACAAAGCGCGAACCGCCTTGCCGGCTATCCCGGCAACCGCGCCCCGCCAACCGGCATGGACAACCGCGAAACGCCCCGAAGGAGAAACGGCGACGAACAACAAGCAGTCGGCAGCGTTCAGCAACGTAGGAACGCCGGGCACCTCGACGACCACCCCGTCAGCTCCATCCTCGGCGCGCAGGTGCGCCTCCTCGACACGCGACGCATCCGCAACGCGCACGAAATCTGTCCCGTGCACCTGGTTCGGAACAAGAAGCGCCGCATCCGACACGCCTGCAGCCTCGCACACGAGACGACGGTTGCGCTCGACGGCTTCAAGATCATCTCCCACATGCGCTCCCGTGTTCATGCTCGCATAAACCCCATCGCTCACGCCGCCGTCACGCCCCGTGAAAAGGACGCGCACGCCGCACGCGTCGAACAAGGCATCATCTGTAAGCGCAATAAGACGATGCGCCCCCATCGGGAGCGCATCGAGAACAGGAAACGGAAGTTGGGACGAAACGTGCATCCCTAACGCTGGCGCCTCAGGAAGTCGGGGATGTAATCCTCGTCGTTGAGACGGCCGCCCGACGAAACAGTCGTGCGCGGCACCGGCGCAGGCGCAATCGGCTCAACCTGAGGCTGCACGACAGGGGCCGGATTGAGCGCCGAAGAAGCGCTGCCCGCGGAATTCTGCACCGTCGACGCGAACAGGTCGCTGTTGCTGCGCGAGAAATCACGCGGAGCGATGTAGTTGTTCTGGTTGGCCGCAAAGCCCGTCGCGATGACGGTGATGCGAACCGCGTCGCCCATCGTCTCGTCGACGATCTGGCCGTAAATGATGTTGGCGTTCTCGTCGGCGCACGCTTCGACGATGCGCGCCGCCGCGTCGACCTCGGTCAGCGTGAGGTCCGGGCCACCCGCAATGGAGAACAGGACGCGCGAAGCGCCTGCGATCGTCGTCTCGAGCAGGTTCGAATTGGTCGCCTGCTGCGCTGCATCAAGCGCACGGTTCTCGCCCGTGGCGATGCCGATGCCCATCATTGCCGTGCCGGCGTCCTTCATGACCGTGCGGATATCCGCGAAGTCGAGGTTGATGAGGCCCGGAATGGTGATGAGGTCGGTGACGCCCTGGATGCCCTGGCGCAACGTGTCGTCGGCGATGCGGAACGCATCGAGCATCGACGTCTTCTTGTCGACGACCTCGAGAAGCCGGTCGTTCGGAATCACGATGAGCGTGTCGACCTTCTGCGCGAGCAGCTCGACGCCCTGGTCAGCCTGGTTGCGGCGCGTGCGACCCTCGAACGAGAAGGGCTTGGTCACGATGCCGACCGTCAGCGCGCCGATTTCCTCGCGGGCGATCTGCGCGATAACCGGAGCGGCGCCCGTGCCTGTGCCGCCGCCCTCGCCGGCGGTGACGAACACCATGTCGGCTTCGGCCAGCACGGCGCGAATCTCGTCACGGCTCTCCTCCGCCGCCTGCGCGCCCACCTCGGGATTTGCGCCAGCTCCAAGGCCACGCGTAAGATCCTCGCCAATGTGGACGGTCTGGTCCGCATCGGACATGAGCAGCGCCTGGCGGTCGGTGTTCACGGCGATGAACTCGACGCCGCGCACACCAGCTTCCACCATGCGGTTAACAGCATTGGTGCCGCCGCCGCCGACGCCGACAACTTTAATAACGGCCAGATGTTCGGACGCTGAATTGTAAGGCATGTTAACTCCCCTGTTCGTTTCCCGTTTATGCTGCAATTTCAATTACAGGTAAACCTAGCTTGCAATTGTACACAAACACCCGCCAAATGCAACATATTGAGGTTTGGTGAAGCCGCTTCGCCGGGCGAGGCAACGAGTCCCGACCCCGTTGCCTCACCCGGCGCAGCGGCCGCGCCGACTAGACCGAACGCCATGTCGGCGAATTGACCATGCGGACGTTAATGTAAGAGACGTTGTCGGGATTCTGCGCGAGGATCTCGAGGATGACGCGCTCCTTGTCGCGGATGTCCTCGGCTTTCCCGAACGCGACCTCGACGCCGTTGTCGAGAACGAGCGTGGTTTCGGCCGTGCCCGCCGCCGAAACCTTGGTGACGCGGCCGGACAACTCGGTGGTCAGCCCCGACAAGATGTCGAGCGCGTTGTTCACGTTGGCGTCGACGCATTCCTTGCCGATCTCGGCCTTCGTGCCGAACGGCACGTCGACGATGTGCAGGACGCTCTTCTCGTCCTCGTAAACCTTCGCGGATGTGGTTTTCGCGGCCTCGGAGCTCTCGTCGGGAACCGGCATAAGCCACACGTGGTCCTCGGCGACGAGCCACTTCTTCACGGCCGCGGTCGCGCCCGTGGGAATCTCGACGACGGCGAACACGGGGCGCTCGGTGACGTTGATCTGCAGCGTGTTCGGAAACGCGCGCACGACCTGTGCGTCAGCCACCCAGGCGTTCTGCTCGACGCGCGCCTCGATCGTCCCGGTGTCGACTCGCAACAGCGTCGTATCGTTCGGCACGTTGGCGAGCTGAGCCATCTCCTCGCTCGTGAGGTGCTCGACGCCGTTCACCTCCACGTTCTCGATCTTGAACGCGGGGGAATTGTAAAGAGCCGCCCAACCGGCGAGCACGACGACGACCACGGCGATGACAGCGACGACCATGATCAGGCGTCGGCGCGACTTCTTCTTCGCACGCTCGAGGCGGTCGGCGCGACGCAGCTGGCCGACGCTCGTGGAAATGACCTCCGGCTCGGGGTAAGCTTCTTTTTTCCCGCGGTTGCGACCACCGCGCACGGCAGCAACGGAACCCGTTGCCTCCCATTGCGTTTCGCGCTGCGCGGATTGCGAGCGCTGCGGCTCACGCGCTGTGCGTTGCGCGTTGCGCGCAGTTCGAGAGGAACCGCTGACAGGACGCGACGTGCCCGCCTCGCGCGAGGAACGACGCGCGGAAGGACGCCCGCTTCGCGAGCGCATCTCGTTGGAGCGTCTTCTGTCGTTGCGGCCGACCACTTACCTCTCCTCGACGCCTTCCTCGAGAGCGGCGACCAACTGGTCGCCGATGGCGGTCACATCGCCCGCGCCCATCGTGATGACGAGATCGCCCTCATGGGCGAGCTGCGTCATATGCGGCACGACGTCGAACTGGCGCGGAACGTAATGCGCCGGCGGATGCCCTTCGTGGTCGAGGACGACCTGCAGGAACGTCTTGCCCGACACGCCCGGCACCGGAGCCTCGCCCGCCGAGAACACGTCCATGAACGTCACCGTGTCGGCATGGTCGAACGCCGCCCCGAACTCGTCATGCAGCACCTCGCAAAACAGCGGCGCACGCGAATAACGATGAGGCTGGAACAGCACGTGGATGCGATTGAAGTCGAGCTTCGATGCCGCTTCGATAGTCGCGGCGATCTCGGTGGGATGATGTGCGTAATCGTCGACGACCGTGACGCCGGCCGCCTCGCCCACCAGGTCGAAACGGCGCTTCACGCCCCCGAACGAGCGCATGGCCTCAGCCGCATCGGCGGCCTTAAAGCCAATCGCCTCGATGAGCGCGATCGCGCCGGCCGCATTGAGCACATTGTGGCGCCCCGGGCTCTGGGGAACGCACGATTCGAGCACTTCCCCGCTCGGCATGCGCACGGAAAAATCGCTGCCGACGCCATGAGGTTTGTAATCGAGAATCTGAATGTCATAGTCCTCGCCGAAACCATAGGTGAGGAACGCATGGCCCGTCGAACGAGCAACATCGACGAGAACTTCCTCCTCGCCGCACACGATCACGGGACCATTCTCGGGAACGGACGAGATGAAAGCGCCGAACTTCTCGCGAATCTCGTCAAGGTCGCGGTAATGGTCGAGATGGTCCGCCTCGATGTTGGTCACCAGCACGGCCGACGGAGACAGATGGCGGAACGACTTGTCCGACTCGTCGGCCTCGACGACATAATGACGCCCCGTCCCGGAATGCGCGTTGCTGCCATAGGAGCGCACGATCCCACCGATGAGGAACGTGGGGTCGGCCCCCATGCGGTCGAGCGCGCTCGCCACCATCGAAGACGTCGTCGTCTTGCCGTGCGTGCCCGCGACGGCGACGGTCTCGAGCCCCATGCCCAGCCGCGCGAGCATCTGGGCGCGGTGCCAGATCGTAAGGCCGCGCTCCTTGGCGGCGATGAGCTCGGGGTTGTTTTCAAGGACAGCAGTCGTGACGACCACGACGTCGGGCGAATCGCCCCCAGAGGGAATGTTCTCGGCGCAATGCTCGCCGATCCTCACGTCGATGCCCGCCTCTTTAAGCTGCTTGGTGTAACGGCTCTCCTTCATGTCAGAGCCGGTCACCCGAATGCCCTTGTCGTGCGCAACGCGCGCGATGCCGCTCATCCCGACACCGCCTATGCCGATGAAATGCGCCGATTGAATTGCCTGTTCGCTCATAACTCCCTCAATCTACCTAACTCTCAAATGATTATAGAGGGAGATACGAAACCGTTGGCGAACAGCCACAATAATTATGCTCCGCTCTAACGAACCGAATAAACCGAGATGCCAAGAAACCAGCGTCGGCGAGGCAACGGGGCCGGTGAGACAACGGGGCCCCGTTGCCTCGCCAGACCCCGCCGGCTCAGCCGCGGGCAGTGTCGATGACGATGTCGGCGAGAGCGGCGGCGGCGTCGGCCGTCTTCTGGGCGCGGGCGGCCTCGCGCATGGAGGCGCGCAGGTCGGCGTCCTCCACGAGCTGCATGAGGAGCGCGCGGAACTCGGGGCCCTCGACGTCGGCATCGGCGATCATCTTGGCGCAACCGGCCTCGACCGCGGCCTTCGCGTTGGTCGTTTGATGGTCTTCGGTCGCATAGGGAAACGGGACGAGCAGCGCGGGCAGGGCGCGCGCGGAGATCTCGGCAAGCGACGATGCGCCGGCACGCGAAACGATGGCGTCCGCCGCGGCCATCGCGCGACCCATTTCGTTCGTGTAGCCGAACACCTTCCAACGCTGTGCCTCGCCCTGCGTGAGCGCAAGCACCTCGTTCACGGAATCGAGCTCCTTGGGGCCCGTGACGTGAATGACGTAAAGGTCATCGACGCCAAGCAGCTCGTCTTTCATGGCGCATACTGCCTGGTTGAGATGGCGCGCGCCAAGGCTTCCGCCCGTCACGAGCAGCAAACGCGCCTCGTCGGGCACGCCGAACGCAGCTCGGCCCTCCTCGCGCGTCGCCTCGAACACTTGCTTGCGCACGGGATTGCCCGTGACGATCACTTTCGACTGGTCGGCCACCGCGCTCGAGGCATGGGCATAGGTCAAACACACGACTTCCGCGCGCTTCGCGAGGTTCTTGTTCGCCATGCCCATCACCGAGTTCTGCTCGTGAACGACCACGGGAATGCCGTGCTTCTCGGCAGCCCGGCCGATAGCCAGCGAGACATAGCCGCCGAACCCGACGACGACATCGGGCTTGACCTCCTCGAACCAGCGCGTCGCGGCGCGCGTCCCCTTCTCCATGAGCCAGACGGCCTTGAAGATGCTCAACGGATGGTTGCGGTTGAAGCCGCTCGCCTCGAACGCCTTGAACGGAATGCCCGCCGCCGGCACGAGGTCGGCTTCGCGCCCGTTCGGCGTGCCTGCGAAACGCACGTCGACGCCCCGCTCCTCCAGCGTCTCCGCCAACGCGAGCGCCGGGTTGATATGTCCGGCGGTCCCCCCGCCCGTAAGCACTGCAAGCATGCTTCTGCTCCTCCCTTGGTTTAGACCGGGTTCATGCCTTCCCCGGTCAGGGGCGCTTGACGCGAACCACCTTCAGCTCGTCGCGGCGGCGGTTGGCGATCTCGTTGCTCGAGCTGCCCTCGGAAACGGACAACACGAGGCCGATCATCATGAACGAGGCGATGAGCGACGAGCCGCCAGACGAGATGAACGGCAGCGGCTTGCCCGTCGTGGGAAACACGCCGATAGCGCACCCGATGTTCAAAAACGCCTGGAACACGAGCATGACGATGATCGAGCCGGCCATCATCGAACCGAAATCCGTCGACGCCGCACGGGCGATGCGCGTGCCCGCCCACAGCAGCACGAGGAACGCCGCGATCACGATGATCGCGCCGACAAGCCCGAGCTCCTCGCAGATAATCGAATAGATGAAATCGGTCTCCGACTCGGGAAGGTAAAGGTATTTCTCGCGCGAATTGCCAAGCCCCACGCCGAAGATGCCTCCCTCGGCAATCGCGTAATAAGAATGCACGAGCTGGTAGCCCTTGCCCTTGCCCCCCTCTCCGTCGTCCCACGGATTGAGGTAAAGGAAGCGGTCGCCGCGATAACCCGAGAACACGACGGCGAACACGGCGAACAAAACAAGCGCGGCGATCACGATGAGAACGATGCGCAGCGGCGCCTCGCCATACCACATCACCGCGAGGATGCCGACGGCGATGATCGCGGTCGTGCCGAGGTCGGACTGACTCTTATAGAGGAACGCCGTGGGCAGCACGACGCACAGCAAGATCAGAATTCCGAACTGGCGCGCGTCGACCATCCCCGCGCGGAAATTCGAGAACTGGTAAGCGGCCATCAAGACGATGGCGATCTTCGCGAACTCGGACGGCTGGAGGCTGATGGGCCCGAGAACGAGCCATCGTTGAGCGCCGAGCGCGGCAATGCCGCTGACCGCCGTGAGCAACAAGAGGAGAATCGCCACCCCCCAAACGCCCCAAATCACGGGCGTCGCCCAAAGCTCATAGGGCAGGACCTTCCACAAAACGAAAGCAGCCGCAATGCCGATGACCGCGAACACGAGCTGGTCGACGAGATAGCTCGTCTGGTCGGCTTCCTCGGTGATGGCCGAGATCGACGACGCCGAGAAGATCATCACGAAACCGAGCAACGTGAGGCCGAGCACGACGACGAGGACCACCAAGCGCGGTCCTGCGACGTCGGGGGCGACGTCGGCGGTTCTAGTGCGGCTGCGCGCCATTGCGCTCACGCACCCTTCTTCACTTGGGCGGCGCGATGGGCGACGAAACCCTTGAACACATCGCCGCGCTGCTCAAAGGAGCGGAACTCGTCAAACGAGGCGCATGCCGGAGAAAGCAGGACAATATCGCCCGCCTCGGCATGTCCGAGCGCGACGTCGAGGGCGTCTTCCATGCGATTGGCCCGCAAAAGGGAGAAGCCATCTGGCGCGTTGCCCGCGGACGCCTCGAACGCCTCGTGAATCCGCGGCCCGGCAGAGCCGAAGCACACGGCGGCAAACGCATGCGCATGCGCGGACGCGACGAGGTCGGAAAGGTCCGTTCCCTTATCGTCGCCGCCGAGCAGAACGATGACGCGCTTGCCCGGAAACGCCTCGAGTGCTTTCACGGCGGCATCGACGTTCGTCGCTTTGGAATCGTTATAGCACTCGACGCCTTCCACCGAGCCGCACGGCTCGATGCGGTGCTCGAGCGGCGCGAAACCCGCAAGCGCATCTGCCACGCGCGCATCGTCGAGCCCGAGCGCGACGGCGACAGCCGCCGCGGCAAGGGCGTTCGAAGCGTTATGCGCGCCCTTGATCTTCAAGTCGGAAACTGCGCCAACAATGTGCTCGGTCCCGTCGAACGCAACGGTCAGCGCACCTTCCTCGCCGATGAACGCCGCATTGGGCGAACCGCAACGCGCGCGCATGTCGCCCTCGATGCCATCGGCCGTCCCCAGGGGAATGTAATTCGCGCCCTCGGCCTTCAGCTCACGCACCTTCTCGCGAACAACATCGTTCGTCGCGTCGAGGATGGCCACGCGATTGCCATGCAAGATGTTGAACTTCGCCTCGGCGTAAGCCTCGAGCGTTTGATGCCAGTGGAGGTGATCGGGCGTGATGTTGAGCATCACGGCGACATCGGGCGTGAAATCGATGGTCGAATAGAGCTGATATGACGAGACTTCCGCGACGTAAACGTCAGTGCCGCCCCCCGCGACCGCATCGAGGCACACGTCGCCGATGTTGCCGACCGCCGCAGCCGCCAGGCCGCACTCCTTCAAGACATGCGCCGTGAGCGCCGTCGTGGTCGTCTTGCCGTTCGTCCCCGTGATGGCAACCCACGTGCTGTTCTCGTCGCTTTCGCGCCATGCGAACTCAACCTCGCTAATCAGCTCGACCGACTGGGCGATGGCAGAGAGGTAAAGCTCGTGCCAAAACGGGATGCCAGGGCTCGCGATGCACAAGTCAAACCCCGTGCCCGGCCCTTCGAGCGCGTCGTCGCCGAACGCGAAACCCACGCCAGGGCGGTCGATGGACGCGAGAAACTCCTCTGCGTCCGCAGTGCGCTCGCCTGCCGCGATGAACAGGCCATCGACGCGACGCGTCCCAAGCAGCTCGGCGCAGTAACGCGCCACCGCCTTGCCGCTCTTGCCCAAACCGAGCACGAGCACATTGCCTAGATATTCAGAACCGCGCCTCATGCAACCCCCATCAAGCTATTCGCAAAGTAAATCGAGAAGCCGATGGCCGCGAACATACCCGAGATGAGCCAGAACCGAATGACGACCTTCGTCTCCGACCAGCCCTTCTTCTCGAAATGATGATGCAACGGCGCCATGAGGAACACGCGCTTCCCCGTGCGCTTGAAATGGGCGACCTGAATCATGACCGAAAGCGCCTCGGCCACGAACAGGAACCCGATGACAATTACGATGAACTCAGATTTCGTGAGCACGGCGAGGCAACCGAGCGCCATGCCGAGCGCGAGCGAGCCCGTGTCCCCCATGAAGATGTCGGCCGGATGCGAGTTGAACCAAAGGAAGCCGATGCACGTCCCGGCAAGCGCTGCCGCGACGATGGCGGGCTCAAGCAAGTCAGAGCGATAGGCAATGGCCGCCATGACGATCATGACGATCATGACCGTTCCCGACGCGAGGCCGTCAAGACCATCGGTCAGGTTCACCGCGTTGCACAAGCCGACGAGCAGAATGTTCACGAACACGAGGTAAAGCCACGGCAACGCGATCCCATGCGAGCCGATGGGCAGCACCGTCGTAAAGATGCCAAGGTCAAGCGTCGCGACGAACGGGATGGGGACCGTCGGCGGGATGCCGAAACTGTTCACGGCAACGACCGCGAACACGGTCGCGATCGCGAACTGGCCGATGAGCTTCCCGCGTGGCGTCAACCCGAGCGAACGCTCGTGAATGACCTTCGAGGCGTCATCGAACAAGCCGAGCGCGCCCGTCAGCAGAATCGCCCCGATCAAGACATAAGTCTCGGGGCGCGGGAAGTCGATCAGCACCACCGTGACGCACACGGCGATCAGCATGACGACACCGCCCATCGTAGGCGTTCCCTGCTTCACGAGATGGGTCTCCGGCCCGTCATCGCGCACCTGCTGGCCGATGTTCCCCTTTTTGAGGAAACTGATCCACGGCGGCATGAGGACCATCGTGAACACGATGGAGGCGAAAACAGCGACGAAGACGAGGAATGTGGGATATTGGGAGAAGAAATGAGACAGCATGTCAGTTCACCAACCCTTCCACGACTCGCTCGAGGCCAATGGAATGCGATGCCTTCACGAGCACCGCGTCGCCGTCTTCCAGGCCAACCTGCTCCAGAAGCGCGAACGCAGCATCCGCATCGTCGCACGTCGAAACGGCATCGGGGCTCATGCCCGCCCCACATGCCGCCTCGGCCATGAGGCGCGAAAGCGAGCCGACGCAAATGAGCCGATCGACCCCGAGAGACGCCGCGAGTTCGCCGACGCGCTCGTGGCTCACACCGGCGTAGTCGCCGAGCTCCAGCATGTCACCGAGGACGGCGACGCGCCGACCCGGCGCGTCGAACGCAGCGAACGTGGACAGCGAGGCGGCCATGGAATCGGGGTTCGCGTTATATGCGTCGTCGATGACGACGACGCCCGCCGACGTCTTGCACACGCGCTGACGTCCGGCGGCAGGGCGCGCCGCCTCGAGCGCGGCACAGCACGACTCAATCGTCATGCCGCATCCAAGACCGACGGCAGCAGCAGCGCACGCGTTCGAGACGTTGTGCAGCCCGCGCAACTCCAACGTGCACGAGCACGAGCCGTTCGCCTCGTCCAATTCGATTTGCTCGAAACCGACAGCGTTGATAGTGAACGTCGGGCGACCCTCGCCGTCGAGAGACACGTCGCTTGCCCAGACGAACGGGGCGTCCCGGGGAACACCTGCTGCCGGTGGAACGTCTGTCGTCGACGTTTGCTCCACCGCCATTGTTGTGCCGCCGCCCGCAATCGTGGAACAAACGTCGACGACAGACGTTCCACCAGCGCTGTAATAGACAGCCTGCACGCCGCGTTCTTCCAAGCGGGCCCATTCGCACATATCGACCGCATAATCATCGTCGGCATTGACGAATGCCAGGCCACTCCCATCGGGCAAGGCCTCATAAAGCTCGGCCTTCGCATGCGCGATGGCCTCGCGGCTGCCGAGGAGCTCGATATGGCTCGTGCCGACGTTGGAGACAAGCCCCCAATTGGGGCGCGCGAGCTCGGCGAGCGCAGTGATTTGTCCCTCGCCACGCATCCCCATCTCGACGACGACAGCCTGCGTGTCCACATCGGCCGCAAGCAATGTGGCGGGAACGCCCAACTCGTTGTTCTGGTTCGCCTTCGTTGCGACGACGGACAGCTCGTGCGACAGCACGTCGCGAATGAGGTTCTTGGTGGTTGTCTTGCCCGAAGATCCGGTCACACCGATCACCGTGCTCGTGAGGCAACCGCGCCAATGGGCGGCGAGCCTCGTCAGCGCCCGCACCGTATCGCTGACAACGATGACGGGAACGGCGACGTCAAGGGGCCGGTTCGCCAAGATCGCAACCGCCCCGGCATCGACAGCCGAATCCGCGAAATCATGGCCGTCGACACGCTCGCCCGGCAAGGCGGCATAAAGGTCTCCCGGCGCAACCGCCCGGGAATCCCACGTCATGCCAGTTGCCCGAACGTCACCGACCGGCCCGTCGAGGGGTTCGGCGCCAACAGCACTCGCTATTTCGGAAAGCGTCAGGTTCATGGCTCTCCTTACGCGAAAGCGCGGTCGAGCTCTTCGGCCGCCACTTCACGATCGTCGAAATGAATCGTCTCGCTCCCGAGGATCTGATAGTCCTCATGACCCTTGCCGGCGAGCAAGATGGAATCTCCCGATTCGGCAAGCGCTATAGCGCGCGCGATTGCGGTGCGCCGGTCAGGCTCGACCTCGAAACGCGCTTCATCTCCCGCCATGCCGCTCACGATGTCGGCGATGATCGCATCCGGGTCCTCGCTGCGGGGATTGTCGGACGTGACGATTGCATGGTCTGCGCCAAGCGAGACGCGACCCATTATCGAGCGCTTGGAGGCATCTCGATCACCGCCGCACCCGAACACGACGAACGTGCGGCCGGGCGTGAGGGCCTTGATTGACGCAAGCGCCTTCTCAAGAGCGTCGGGCGTGTGAGCATAATCTACGAACACGGAAACGCCGCCATCATGCTGCGCCTTGACACGCTCGAGGCGACCGGGCACCTGCTCGGCGCGCGACAGCGCCGCCGCAATGGTGTCGTGGTCGACGCCGAGCGCGAACGCGATGCCGTAAGCGCACATCACGTTCTGCACGTTGAAGCGGCCGACAAGCGGGTAATCGAGCTCGACGACGCGACCGCGCACGTCAAGCTTCAAATGAGTGTGATCGGGGGCGAGCTCGACTTCGACCGGGTGGATCTGGGCCGAAGGATCGTTGCCGAACGTGATAACCCAATCGTCGCTCGCCGCGCAACGACGATGCAGCTCCTTGCCCCATTCGTCATCGATGCAGATAACGCGGCGCGCAGGGTAGTCACTGGAGAACAAAAGCGCCTTGGCCTCGAAATAGGCCTCGAACGTGTGATGGTAATCAAGATGATCGCGCGTCAGGTTCGTGAACGCGGTGACAGCGAACGTCGTGTGCCACGTGCGCAGCAAATCGAGCGCATGCGAGCTCACCTCCATCGCGACGACGTCGCAACGGGCATCGCGCATGCGCGCGAACGTCTCCTGCAGGTCAGGCGATTCGGGAGTCGTGTGGTGCGCGACCTGCGTCTCGCCCGCAACCTCGACGCCTACCGTGCCGATGCGCCCCGTGCGCATGCCCTGGGCCTGAGCAATCTGCTCGACAAGGAAGGTCGTGGTCGTCTTGCCGTTCGTCCCCGTGACGCCCACGAGGTTGAACGCTTTCGACGGCGATCCGTAAAACCGATCGGCGACATGCGCCATCGCCCTGCGAGAATCATTCACGACGACGACCGTGACATGGTCGGTTTCGGCCAGGTAAAGCTTGCGCTCGGCCACGATGACGGAGGCCCCGCGCTCAACGGCGTCGCCCGCGAACGAGTGGCCATCGACCTTCAAGCCCACGATGCAGAAGAACAGATCACCCGGCTGCACCTGGTCGCTGCGATATCTCAACCCAGCGACTTCCTGAGCACCATCGCCGATGATCGTGCAATCAAGCCCTTCGAATAAGTCTCTTACCGTCGTCATCTCTCTCCGTCTCCCAACAAAACGCCAATGTGACAGCGGTGCCAGGCACCGCTGTCACATCTTACAGCGCCACGATATTGTAGCGGTCAATTGCATGTTGCATTATATCGTGAAACATCATGGTCACTTTACGGTCGTTGGGAACCTCATCGGCGCCGCAGAAGCACACGAGGTTGCTCGTCGACTCGTCGATGAAACCGCAAAACGCGATGTTGTAAGCATCGGTGCGGTAACCGCCGTCCTTCTCGTCGTAAATCTCGGCCGTCGAGGTCTTGCCCGCCAGCTTATAGCCCTCGATACCGCAATCGCTCGCCGTGCCATCGGTGACGACGGTCTGAAGCATGGACTTCATCGGAGCGATGGCGTCCGTGTTCTCGATGATCTGATGAGACTCCCATTGCGGAATCTCGCCGGTTTGCGGCTTGCGAATCAAGAAGTGCGGCGTCTGCGACTCGCCGTTGTCGATAAGCGCGCCATAGAACGCGAGCATCTGGAACGCGTTCACCGACAGGCCCTGCCCGAACGTCGCGTTGTAGCCCTGGACCTTCGACCAGTAATCGAATCCGAGCAGATACCCGAGCTGCTCACCCGGGTAATCGATGCCGGTCAGCTGATCAAGCCGATACCGCACGATGGCGTCGTAAAACTTGTTGAACCCGAGATGTTCCTCGACCGAAAGCGAGATACCGACGTTCGACGACTGGTTGATGATGTCGCGCAACGTCATCTTGACCTCATCGTGAGCGAACGCATCAGCCACGACGTAGCCGTCCGCCTCGAGGTAAGGCGGGCATTTCACCTCGGTGTCGGGCGTCATCGTCCCCTCCTCGAGGATTGCCGTCGCCGCGACGGTCTTGAAAATCGAGCCCGGCTCGAACAGGTTCGTCGCGGCCTTAAGCTGCATCGAGCCCTCCTCGACCTTCGAGCGGTCGGCCGGGTTGAAGAACGGTGCCGACGACGCCGCGTAAATCTCGCCCGTCGAGGCATCCATCACGACGGCGCTGCCGCTCTTGACCTGCACGCGCTCGAGGCCGGCTTTAAGGTCCTTCTCGAGCTCTTCCTGGAACTCGATGTCGATCGAGATGACGATGTCCTGCCCGTCGACGACCGGCGTCTGCTCGTGCACGCCGCCGGGAATGGGCGTTCCGTCGGCGCCGATCTCGGCCTCGCTGTAGCCGGGCGTGCCGGACAAAATCGTGTTGTAATACATCTCGAGACCGCAGATGCCGACGTAGTATTCGCGGTTCGCCTCTTCGTCGACCTCAACGCTGCAGGCGCCGATAACCTGACCACCCACCTTGCCATAGGGATACTCGCGCTTCGTGTCGTTCAGGAAATAGATTCCCGGAAGATCGAGCTCTTTCAGCTTGGCAGCTTTGTCAACGTCGACTTTGCGCGCGACATAGGAAAAGGTGGGCGACCCGGACTCGGTAAGCGACGATTGGTAATCGCTCGCCTTGCCTCCGAGCGCCTCGGCGATCGCTCGCGCCGTGGAGTTCGGCTCGGTGATTTCAGACGGGTTCGCGTAAACAGTGGTCGCCTCCAAACTGATGGCGAGGATGTGCCCGTTGCGGTCGTAAATCGTCCCCCGCCTCGGCTCGACCGTGAGCCCGGACGTGCGCGACTGGCTCGCCTGGTTCGAATAGTCGTCAGCAACGATGACCTGCAAGAAGAAAAGCCGTGCAAAGAACACCCCAGCCAGGACGAGGAAGAGCAAGACTACGACAAAAGCGCGGTTCGAGCCGCGCGAAACATATCGCTCGAAATCTTCGCCCGCATTGCGAGCCGACCGTGTGACCCGCGATCCGGGCGAACGCGACGGCATGATTAGCCCTGTGCCTTGACGAGATTACCCACCGTCTCGGAAAGGGACAGGGCACCGTCATCGCCCGTCGCGACGATGTCGGGAGTAAGCGCAATCGTGCCGACCTCGGCCGGAGCCGCCATGCCGAGCTTCTTCGCGGCAAGGTTAATGGCCGACGTGTTCGAAAGGACGCTCTGCTCCATCTCGAGGCTGACGCCCGACGACCTCGCATCCGCGATTTCGCCGGAAATCGAATCCGCCTCGATCAGCGTGTAGACGGTCGCGTTCGTGAGCGCGATGCGCGCGAAGGCGAGCGCCGTGATGACGACGAGAACAATCGCGGCCATCTTGGCCGCTGTGACGAGAATCGATGTGGTCGGCTGCTGAGACGAGCCTGTGCGTTCGACGCTGACCTCGCGTTCGATCGCTGGCGCGAACGCGGCATCGAGAAACTCCTTGCGATATGCCGGTTGCGCTGACACGGCCCCTCCTGCGTTTCTAGTGCGTTTCTATAGCTTCTGCGCCACCCGCAGCTTCGCGCTCCGCGCGCGTGGGTTGCGCTCAATTTCCTCTTTCGTGGGCGTTATCGGTTTACGCGTTATGACTTCGAGTATCGGCTCCCTCCCGCAGACGCACACAGGTAAGTCTGGCGGGCAGGTGCATCGATTTGCACCTGCCGCCATCGTGCTCTTCACGATGCGGTCTTCCAACGAGTGGTATGAAATAACCACTAACCTGCCACCTGGATTAAGCCAGCGGACCGCGGCTTCGAGACCTCGCTCGAGCACGGCCAGCTCCGAGTTGACTTCAATGCGGATGGCTTGGAACGTCCGCTTCGCCGGATGCCCGCCGGCACGTCGCGCGCTGGCGGGAATCGCTGCCTTGATGACGTCGACCAGCTCCTCGCATGTCTCGATCGGCGCCTCCTCGCGCCGCTTGACGATGAAGTCGGCGATGCGGCTTGCCCACTTCTCTTCCGAGTAGGTACGGATGATCCGAGCGAGGTCTGCTGCGTTATAGGTGTTAATGACCTCTGCTGCGGTTAGGGTTTGTTTACCCGGATCCATCCGCATATCAAGGGGGCCGTCTCCCCGAAAGGAGAAGCCACGAGCCTGCTGGTCGAGCTGTGGCGAGGAAACGCCGAGGTCGAAGAGGAACGCATCGACGCCGGGAACTTCCGCGCTCACGAGCAGCTCATCCAAGTCACCGAAGTTGCCATGCAGCAATTCAATTCGGGGGCGTCGGTCATCGGGTATGTCGTTTAAACGTTTGGAGGCTGCGGCGTGAGCCGCGTCGTCCTGGTCGATTCCGATGAGAGTGCCCCCCTGCCCGAGCTGCATGGCAACTTCGTGACTATGGCCTGCCCCGCCGAGTGTTGCGTCCACGAACGTGTGCTGTGGTTTAAGGTTCAATTGCTCGAGGCACTCAGCGAGCATGACCGGGGTATGCCGATATTCGTTTGTCACTGCGCTCACGCCTGCGATCAGCTGAACAGCTCGGAGAGATCGATCTCCGCGTCAGCTGCCTCGTAGCGCTTCGCGTCCCACACCTCGAAGTAACCCGTATTGCCGACGATGACCACGTCACGGTCAATGCCGACCGCATCGCGCTGCTCCACCGGCAGCATGATGCGCCCCGCCGAGTCCACCTGCACGTCAAGCGCACGGGACTTCAGCTTGCGACGAAACGCCTGGTGCTTGCGGTTCGTGGGGTTGTAACCCCCCTCGAAAGCGCTTTCGAACAGGCTCACGACCCATTCATCGAACGCCTCCGCCTCGAACACCATGATGTATTCGTCTTCGGGATCGCGCGTTACCACGAGTTCGCTCGAAAGAACCTTGCGAAACTTCGCGGGAAGGGACATGCGGCCCTTGGCATCGGTCTTGAACCGGTACTCACCGTTCAGATCGACTGTCGCCATCGCCTCGGTCATCTTCCCTTTCCATTCCACACGGCTTTTCGCGCAGTGCAATCTTATGACATTTCATCCCACTTTGCAACACATTCACCCCACTTCGATGCACAGACGCCCCCTTTTAGGCCGCTTTGTTACCTAAAGAGCTATATGCATACAGGATGTTGTTGCGCCTTATCAGCAAAACGCAACATGCAGATTGAAGAAATTGTGGGGCAAAGTGGGGCGCCTCCAGACGAGGCTATGGAGCCGGGTGAGGCAACGCACCTCGGAGGGCGTTGCCTCCGCGGGTCTCAGAGGCGGAACGACTGTCGCCAACAGTCGCGCTATGCCAAGTTGACGACGCGGGTGGCGAGGTGGTCGACAAGAGCGGGGCTGTGGGAGACGAGGACCATGCCTGCGCCGGACTCGGCTTGCCAGTCGAGCAAGAAGCGCCAGATCTGCGCTTGCGTGAGAGCGTCGAGCATCGTCGAGATCTCGTCGGCGATGAGATATTTAGGACGCGTGGCGACGGCGCGGGCGATGCAGAAGCGCTGCAGCTCGCCGCCCGAGAGCTCATGGGGAAAGCGACTGAGCCACTCATCGCGGATGCCGAGCGCCTCAAGGAGCTCAGGCTGCACGTCACCGGCCTCGGCGAGCGTCTTGCCCATGCGCAAGCGCGGGTCGACGGCGAGCTCGGGATGCTGGCCGATGAGCTGCACGGGGCAGACGCCCTTGGCGGGCAGCGGCTCGCCGTCGCAGAGCACCTCGCCGAGCGTGGGGCGCTCGAAGCCGGCGAGCATGCGGCAAAGCGTCGTCTTGCCGAAACCGGACGGCGCCACAAGCGCCACGCGCTCGCCGGGCTCAACAGCGAAGGAGAAACCTGCGTAAATCGGCTCGTCCACGGAATAGCCGAACGTTATGTCGCGAGCTTCTAGCACCGGCCCTCCCCTTCCGCTTCGACGACAACCTCGAAACCATGGTCGGGCATGGCATGCCAGAGCGCGCGGCTGAACGGGTGCGCGAGCAAGTCGGGCGAGGCGAAGCTCGCGACCGCCGTCTCCTCGACCACCGTGCCGTCCTTGAACACGGCAACGCGGTCGGCCACGCGCAGCGCGAGCTCGATATCATGCGTGATGAGCATGACGCCGCCCCCGTCGTCGGCAAACGCGCGGAAATCGTCGAGCGCAGCAACCGCGAGGTCGAGATCGAGCCCCGGCGTCGGCTCGTCGGCGATGATGACCTTGGGGTCGTCCATGAGCGCCGTGCAGAGCAGCACGCGACGCGCCATGCCGCCCGAGAGCTCGAACGGGTAAAGCTCGGCGACTTCGGGCGCGAGGCCATAACGCGCGAACAGCTCGGCCCGCCGCTGGGCGCGGGCCTCCCGCTCGCCGCGCGGGAATCCGAAGCCCTCGACCTGACGGCCCACTTTCATGAGCGGGTTCAGGTGGCTCACGCCCTGCGGCACGAGCGAGATCCCATGCCCGCGCGCGGCCGCAAGCGCAGCAGCGTCCATCAGCTCGCCATCGAACCACACTTCACCTTCCACAAGCGCATTCGGCTCGAACAAGCCCATCACCGAATCGGCGAGCAGGGTCTTTCCCGACCCCGAAGCTCCCACGACGGCCACGATCTCGCCAGCATGAACCGAGATGCTCAGGTCGTCAATCACGTTCACCACATGCTGTTTGGCCGACAAACGCGGTTCCGATTCGTCATACATGCGAAAGCCCACCGAGAGGTGGCCCACCTGCAGCAAGTGATGACCGTGCTCGTGACGCGACGTGGGCGCATGAGTGTGATGATGGTGCAACTCGGCATCGCGGTGCTCTTTGATCTCTTCGCTCATCGCACCCCCTTAGTCCTGCGAGCTGTGCGGGTCGATGAGGCGACGCAGGCTCGAGCCGGCCACGTCGAACAGCATGACGGTCGCGATGAGCGCGAGGCCTGGGAACACGGCAAGCCACCACACGCCGGCCGACAGATAGGTCATCGACTCGCTCAAGATGACGCCGATGGCCGGCACGTCACGTGGCAAGCCGAAGCCGAGGAACGTGATGGCCGCCTCGTGCATGATGGCGTGCGGGAACAGCAGAACGAGCCCCACGAGGAACTGCGGGAAAACATAGGGCACCATGTGGCGCGCCGCTATGGACGGCCAACTCGCACCGAGCTTGCGCGCATGGGCCACGAATGCAGACTCACGGCATTGAAGGATCTCGGCGCGCAGCACGCGCGTGAGGCCCGGCCAGTGAGTCACCGCCACCGCGATGGTGACACCCCAGAAACCCTTGCCGAGCGCATAGGAAACCAGGATGAGCAACACGATGTGCGGCACGCCCATGAACAGGTCGACGAGCCAGGTGACGACCGCATCGGCACGCTTGCCGCCGAGCGCCGCGACAGATGCGAGCACGAGCGCCACCACGGCCGACACAGTTGCTGCGAGCAAGCCGATGAGAACGCTCGTCGAGAGGCCCGCGACGGTGCGCAAGAACATGTCGCGACCCATCCAGTCGGTCCCGAACGGGTGCGCTGCCGTTGGCGCAAGGTTCTTCTGCGCGAAGTCGGTCGCCGTCGCCGCGTCATAGACCACCCGGCCTGCGACCACAATCGCAACGAGTGCAACCACGGCAACCGCAAACGAAGCGACGAGAACACGGCGGTTGGCCGCGCGCCTGCGGCGCGGCGCATGCAGCACTGGCACGGAACGGGCCGCGCCCGCAAGGCGGGAAACCAAAGCAGACATGACTGCCCTCCCCCTTCCGAATGCG
>ERZ808037.352-NODE-352-length-46297-cov-5.318001_pt1 | contig 46297 bp, 38 predicted proteins | sample MGYA00380190_ERZ808037 | MGnify/ENA primary metagenome ERZ808037 (study PRJEB31490, sample SAMN06133399) | mouse gut metagenome | isolation source: J9 | host: mice | place: China: Chengdu | collected 2015-05 ...
ACCAGGCGGATAGGGTGGTCGTGGGGCTGGACCGGGCGGATAGGGTGGTCGTGGGCCTGGGCCGGGCGGATAGGGCGGTCGTGGGCCTGGTTCGGGTGGGAAAGGCGGAGGGTTGGGATGTGCAGGAGGACGAAGGGTGCATGAACTGCAGATACCGCAGGGCTGCTTCCATTGGGAATGGAAAATTCGATCGGACATAGACTAGAAATTTCCTTTTTGTTTTATGATATGCACGAAAGGGAAGCGGGGTTCAGAAAAGACAGGTTAAAAAGAGTTGATCGGCGCAACGGGTGTGAGGACTGCTGAGCAGGAACGAAAAAGACCTCATAAAAGGGAGGAAGCCGACAGCGGTAAGACTGTCGGCTGAATATTATGAAAAAAAGTTTATAAGCATTTGCTCTTTACATGTTATAGTATAGGCAGAAGATATGGAGAAAGTTTGAGGGATTTGTAACAATTATGTGAACAATTTTGGAGAAATATGAACACCGAAGGGAAATCCAGGGAAATATAAAGATAAAAGGGAAAGTTTGGAAATGATAAGAAGAAAAAAAGAAAAAAGTAAAAAAAAATGAACCAAACGGAAGTCTTCCGGCTCTTATTCTACAGATGCATCGAAAAAGGAAAGGAAGAGGACAATGGAAGAAGAGAAAATAATTTTCGTGCGCAGGATGATTGAAGGCGACGAAAAAGCATTTGATGAACTGTACCATGCCTATTCCAAAAAGCTGTACCGTATGGCGTATTTTATTACTGGAAATCACAGTGACAGTGAGGATATTCTGCAGGAAACCTTTGTCAAATGCTATTTGCACCGGAAAGAATTAAAGAATTTGGGGCGGTTTGAATCATGGATTTGCCAGATTCTTGTGCGGACAGCCTGGAAGACGGAAAAAAAGAAAAAGAGAGCCGGTGAAATTTCCTATGAAGAGATTTTGGAACAGGAAGAAGAGTCCGGTTCAAGGATGGCCAGACAGATGAGGGAAGATTTATCTGCCATAAATCCTCTGGATGCCTGTTTGCAAAAGGAGTCGTTTACCGAACTTGGAGAGATGGTAAAGCAGTTGGATATTAAGTACAGAACCGTGATTCTGCTTTATTACTATAATGATTATGGGACAAAAGAAATTGCCCGTATTATGGGAATTTTTGAGGGAACTGTAAAATCCAGGCTCAGCAGAGCAAGAACTCTTTTGCATCAGCAAATGGAACGAGATGCCAATGGTTCAATCCGAAAAAACCGGCAGAATAACAGGGTAAAGGGGGCAGTGTCATGAACAGCAGTTGGGAAGACAAGATCAAAACGCAGCTTGCAGAAGAAATTCATGCTGTAGATTTTTCTAAGGAAACACAGGATCGGATTTTAAATCGTGTACATGGGCAAATCAGAAAAAGGAGAATTGGGATGAAGATGAACAGGAAGTATACAGGTGTTATTTTAGCGGCAGCATTAGTGGTTATCGGCGGGATAACGGCGATTGGAGCAGGGAAAATTGCATTTACCAGCGGCGGTCACGCGGTGGATGAAGAGGTAGAAAACCTTGCCGAGCTTTCAGAAATGGCAGAAGAAAAACTTGGAGGTAGCGTTCGAATTCCGGAAAATCTTGCCGAAGGAATTACGTTTTCCAGCGGCATTGTTAATGATACGGATGCCTGGGATGAGGAATATCAAAAAGTAGGAAGCTTCCCGAAAGCTATAGCATTTTATAAAGACGGAAATGGAAAAAGTTATACGCTGACCATCTCAAAACCATTAGAGGGAATACAGGAGTATGCAGGCATCGTAACCCAGACTTATCAGGGCATGGAACTTTCCGGCAAAGTGGATCAATATCTTTTCCTTCCTCCGGATCAAAAACCTAGTGAGGAGGAAAGACAGTTAGAGGCAGAGGGGAAATTATTTATCAGCTATGGTTCAGACGAAGCAGAACATGAAACCTTTACCAGTGTTTCCTGGAATGAAGGCAGTTTTGTTTATCTGTTATCTACCTTTGAAAATGCAGAAGTCAGCGAAATGATGGAATGGGCAAAAACGGTCATTGATTCAGGCAATGAGTGATGTGCAGTATATGGAATAAAATATTTTTTAAACGGCTTAAAAGAAAATTAAAGGAATAAAGAAAAGAAATAAAAAAGCGGACATCGTGTCTTGAGCAGACATGGGTGTCCGCTTTTTTATGTACGCAAAAAACAGTAAGAATGTTTAGTAAACGATTATGGATAAAAAAGATAGATGAAGTTTCCCGGTAAATCGGGTATAATAGAAAAACTAGTTGCACAGAGAAGAAAGAAGGGGTGAATTATAAAAACTGGTCTTCATCGGAAGAAACATAAACCGCAATATCTTCAACTTTACAGTTTAAAACGCGGCACAGGTCATTCATTGTTGTTGTCGTAATGGCCTGATTTTTTCGCAGACGATCAATTGTTGAACTGGAAATGTGGTGCTTGTTAATCAGGGTGTATGTAGATTCATTGGAATTTTTTAATGTTTTCCAAAAAGGGTTGTAAGAAATCATAAGAATCACTTGTCCTTCTATAAAAATGGGGATAAAATGGAAATATGCTGTTACTGGGAACAGGAACCATACATTAACTACCCTTATTTTAGGAGATGGTCACAAAGTTGACTATAGTCGGTATAGTAACTATAATAGAAGGCAAAATAAGAAAGAGGTGGCATCATGCAGTTTTCAAAAACGGAAAGACAGAATGAGGAAAAGTCGTGGGATAATCCATGGGATGAACAGGTAAGCCAGGAAATCTTAAAACGGGTGTCTGATTTTATGCGGGAGGATGACGAATCCTTTTTTCGCCGTACAATACAGGGACTTACACTGGCAGAGATTGAGGAGTTTTTAATCGAATGCCCGGAATTTCAAAAGTTTTGGGATAAGCAGAATTAAGAAATAGAGATAAGAAATACAGATACGAAATGGAAATAAAAAAACACTTCATCTAAGCCGTTTCAGACGGGGCAGGGGGCGCTCCGCCTGAATCATGGATAAGTGTTTTGTTGTATAGGGCAAAAGAACGAATTTCAGCGTTCTGTCCGTACCGGATGACTTAAGAAATCTTCATAGGCCAGGCGTATACCGTCGGCTAACTCGGTCTTATAGCTCCATCCCATGTTCTCCAATTTGGAAACATCCAAAAGTTTTCTGGGAGTACCGTCAGGCTTTGTAAGATCCCAGCGAATCGCACCGGTGTAGCCGATAACTGCAGCGACCAGTGCGGTTAATTCCCGGATGGAAAGTTCTTTTCCTGTGCCGACATTTACGGTTTCATTGCCTGAATAATGATTCATTAAAAAAATGCAGGCATCTGCCAAATCATCTACATATAAAAACTCTCTTAAGGGGGTTCCGCTTCCCCAGCAGACCACTTCCTTAAGCCCGCCCGTTTTTGCTTCGTGGAAGCGTCGGATTAAGGCGGGGAGAACATGGCTGTGCGTGGGATGGTAGTTATCATTGGGGCCGTAAAGGTTTGTCGGCATGGCAGAAATATAGTCGGTGCCGTACTGGCGGTTTAAAAATTCACAGTATTTTAATCCGGAGATTTTTGCCAGAGCATAGGCTTCATTGGTTTTTTCCAGGGAAGAAGTCAGCAGGCAGCTGTCGGACATGGGCGGAGGAGCCATCCGGGGATAGATGCAGGAGGAACCTAAAAATAGGAGTTTTCTGCATTGATTCTGCCATGCCGCATGGATGACATTCATCTCCAAAATAAGATTTTCATACATAAAATCAGCCAGGGCTTCCTGGTTGGCGACAATTCCGCCGACCTTAGCCGCCGCCAAAAAAACATAATCCGGTTTTTCACAGGCAAAAAAATCTTCAACCTCCTTCTGGCGGCAGAGATTTAATTCCTGATGGGTGCGGGTGATCAGATGAGGATAACCCTGCCGGGTTAAAGCCCGGACAATGGCAGAACCCACCATTCCCCGATGTCCTGCCACATAAATTTTCGCTTCTTTTTCCATAGGATTCCCTTCTTTAAATTATTTTTTCAATCACTGCACAGACAGTCGGTTTTGTGCTTCTTTTTTTGCCAGGGTACGGTCGTGAGCAGCCATAATCCGTATTAATTCTTCATAGCCGGTTTTCTGCGGCTCCCAGTGAAGCTGTGTCTTTGCTTTTGTGGGATCGCCCAGGAGTGTTGTTACATCCGTGGGACGAAACCATCGGGGACTTACACAGACCAGGACGTTTCCTGTGGCTTTATCCACACCTTTTTCTTCCGGCCCCGTCCCTTCCCAGGAAAGTTCTATGCCGTTGGCACGAAATGCTTTTTCGGTAAAGTCCCGAACCGAATGCTGGCAGCCCGTAGCGATAACAAAATCTTCCGGACGGCTGTGCTGAAGCATAAGCCACATACATTCCACATAATCTTTTGCATAACCCCAGTCGCGCAGGGAATCTAAGTTTCCCAGTTCCAGATGTGTCTGCAGCCCTTCGGCAATCCGCCCGGCAGCCAGGGTGATCTTGCGGGTGACAAAGTTTTCCCCTCTGCGCTCCGATTCATGGTTGAATAAGATACCGTTGACCGCGAACATCCCGTAAGCTTCCCGGTATTCTTTGGTTATCCAGAAGCCGTACTGCTTGGCAATGGCATAGGGGCTGTAGGGATGAAAGGGTGTTTCTTCATTTTGCGGGATCTGCTCCACTTTTCCGTAAAGTTCCGAGGTAGATGCCTGATAAATTCTGGTTTTCTTTTCCAGCCCCAAAATCCTTACCGCTTCAAGGATGCGCAGAACACCGATAGCATCGACTTCGCCGGAATATTCCGGCACATCAAAGGAAACCTGAACGTGGGACTGTGCAGCCAGGTTGTAGAGTTCATCCGGACGAACCAGGCCGATAATACGGATCAGCGAGGAGGTGTCGGTTAAATCGCCTTCGTGCAGAGTGATCCGGTTTTGGGCCAGAAGATGGTCAATGCGGTCTGTACGTGAGAGGGAGGCACGGCGGATAATGCCGTGAACCTCATAGTTTTTTTCTAAGAGTAATTCTGCCAGAAAAGAACCGTCCTGTCCAGTAATTCCGGTAATTAATGCTGTTTTTTTCATCTATGGATTCTCCTTATGGGATTTTCGTTTATTTTGTCATGATTGTAGCGGAAGAGAAGAACGGAAAAAAGTGAGAATATTGGGGGAATATAGCATTATATTGACTTTGCTTTTTCTGAAAAATGTCATATCCTGTTGACTTTTGTCGGATGACATCTTATAATGAACTCAACACGTAGTTTTAAAAACTACATCAAGCAAAAAGGAGATTTAAGTATGGTGCAGATCATTACGGATTCATCCAGCCTTTATACAAAGGAGGAGGGACAAAAGCTGGGAATATGTGCAATCCCCTTATGCGTCAGCATCGGCGGGAAAAATTTTCGGGATCTGGAAATCCCGGTGGAGGAATTTATTGCCGATATCGATGCGGGAAATATTCCTTTTTCTTCGCAGCCGCCGCTGGGGGATGTTGTCGAGGCTTATGAAACTTATCGGGGAAAAGAGATGATTAATATCTCCATGGCAGACGGCCTTTCCGGCACCTACCAGACAGCCGTAAGTGCAAGAGATATGGCAGATAACCAAAAAGATATCACCGTGATCAATTCCCGCACCCTCTGCGGGCCGCACCGCTATCTTGTAGAATGTGCGGCAGCCATGGCCAGGGAGGATAAGACAAGAGGGGAAATTCTTGCCATGCTGGAAGAAAAGATGCGCCATACAAAATCTTATTTAATTCCTCAGGATTTTGATTATCTGCGGCGGGGTGGAAGGCTGTCCTCCACGGCCGCCTTTGTCGGTTCCGTGCTGAATTTAAAGCCCGTCCTGACCCCGAATAAAGAGTGCAGCAGGCTGGATAAGTTCGGCATTGGACGAACCATGAAGGGAGCGGTTAAAGCCGTATTTCGCCAGATGAAAAAAGATCAGGTTGGAAAAGAGGATATCCTGTATATTGCCCATGGAAATGTGCCGGAGGATGCCCTTGCGATTGAGGCGATGGCTAAAGAAGAATTTCCGGGCATCGATATCCGCATTCATCTGCTCAGCCATGTATTTATCACGCAGGGAGGGCCCGGATGTGTAGCCCTCCAGCATATCCGCAGGTAAATCTAGGGGAAGGGATATTTTTTCTTGTCGTCGATGCGGATATCCTTTCCCGTCTGTACCTCGATTGCCTGGAGCTCCGTGCGGGCAAGCAGTGCGTGGCAGCAGCCCGCGGGCACGGTGATCACACAGCCGGGAAAGACATCCTGCCATACACCGTCGATAATCGCCCTTCCTTCGCCCAGGATAATGGTCCAGACTTCGTCCCTTCGCTCGTGGCTGTGGTAATTCATCCGGTGTCCGGGATTTAAGGTGACTTTTATGGTCAGGCTGGTTTCGCCCGCATCCATTACCCGGAAGCTTCCCCAGGATTTTTCGGCAAATCGAATCTGCTGACAGAATTGATCCACGAAGGGTTTAATGTAGCTGGACTGTTCTTTGTCCGAAACCAGGATTCCCTCGGGGCTTGCCGAAACAACCACATTGTTTAATCCCATACATAAGACAGGAACATCCAGTTCATTTAGGATATGGACATTTTTACAGGTTTCATTTAAGATTCCTTTTCCCACGACCTGTTCGGTCATCACTTCGGTTAATGTATTCCACGTTCCTAAATCCTTCCACGGACCGCAAAAACGCATAACGGAAATCCTTTCTTCTTTTTCTGCCACGGCATAGTCAAAACTGATTTTAGGCAGGGAAGCATAGTTTTTCAGGAGGGCGGCGTAATCGGCAAAGCCTGTCTGTTCATGTACCTTTTCCAGCAGATAGTTTAAGCGAAAGGCAAATACTCCGCCGTTCCATAAGGCACCCTGCCGGATATAGTCCCGGGCCAAGTCCTTGTCCGGCTTTTCCTTAAAGGTTTTCACACGGCTGATGGTTTCCTGATTTTCCGGAAGAATATAGCCGTATTTTTCGCTTGGGTAGGTCGGCTCGATGCCCATGAGCGCAAGATTTGCCGTGCCGGACTCTGCCAGGGCATCAAGATGTTTAAGCGCCTCAAAATAACCGGTTTCCACAAAGGGGTCTACCGGACAGACCACGACCGTTTCTTCTTTTGGTACGCCCTGTACATCGTGAAGGTAAGCGCAGGCTAAGGCAATGGCGGGGAAGGTATCCTTTCTTAAAGGTTCCACACAGATATTTACCTGGCTGCCCAGTTGGTTGCAGATCGAAGAAACCTGTGATTTTGCGGTGGCAATGGTGATAACGGCGTCTTTATCCACGGAGCGGATCTGCTGATAAACCCGCTGTACCATGGAAGAATATACCCCTTCGCCGGTTTTGAAAATTTTGATAAACTGTTTGGAGCGGACATCATTGGAAAGAGGCCACAGGCGCTTTCCTGACCCGCCTGAGAGCAAAATAATATTCATGTTATCCTCCCTGTGTTTTTTATTTATCCGTAAAAATTCTTTTGACGTTTCTATTCGTATCATGTGGATTTATTGTACTTGCAGGAAAAGGATTTTTTTAGGGAGGATCTTGGAAAAAACTAGCATTATATTGACTTTTGTGCTATGCTGGTTAGGCAAGAACATGCGCAGACCTGCATGAACAGCAGAACTGGCTGCACGGAAAGGAAAGCTTACGATGGATACTTCTTTTTTTTATGGAGATGTTGTGGAGTCAAAGCGGATTTTATACACACCTTCACCTTTTGCAAGGACGAATTTAATTCATCTGCAGGAGATTGGACAACTGACTGCACATCAGCCTCACACCAGCAGAAGAAAAAATCTGTCCTCTTTTTTGTTTTTTACCATTATGTCCGGTTCAGGGAGGCTGGAGTACGGAGGGTGCAGTTATGCATTAAGCGCCGGGGACTGTGTGTTTTTGGACTGCAGAAAAGCTTATGCGCATTATACCGGGGAGGATTTGTGGACGCTGATGTGGGTTCATTTTTATGGCCCCAATGTTAAAAATATCTATGAAAAATACACCGAACGGGGCGGAGGGCCCTTTTTTCATCCGCAGAATACAAAAGGGTTTGAACAGCTTCTCGGTGAACTTTACCGGATTGCAGAGTCTGCGGACTATCTTCGGGATATGAAAATCATGGAAAAGCTGACCTCGCTTCTGGTTTTGCTGATGGAAGAGAGCTGGCACCCGGAGAAGAGGAAGGAGGCTTCAAAAAAGCAAAACCTCCTGGAAGTCAAAGAGTATCTTGATCAGCACTATACCGAAGCGATTTCCCTGGATTTGCTGGCAAAACAGTTTTATATTAACAAATTTTATCTGACACGTATTTTTAAGGAACAGTTTGGTACATCCATAAATCATTATCTTATGGAAGTAAGGATTACCCATGCCAAGCAGCTTCTCCGCTTTACGGATATGACCGTGGAAGCTGTGGGCGCGGAGTGCGGGATGGAGGATGCCAATTATTTTTCCCGGCTGTTTAAGAAACTGGAGGGAATTTCCCCGGGAGAATTCCGGAAGATGTGGTAAACGGTCTTTTTCGGACAAAGAAAGAAAATAAAAGTGTAAAAGCACCGGAAAAGCCGTCGGCGCATAAGTTATAATTAAGTATATGCAGTCAGGTGGCTTTCTTTGAAAACTTTTCCCAAACCGTTATCTGCAAGTGAAGAAAAGGAGTACCTAAAACGTTGCAAAGAGGGTGACGAGGAAGCAAAAAATATATTAATTCTGCGGAATATGCGCCTGGTCGCCCATGTGGTAAAAAAGTATCAGAACGTTGACTATGATATGGAAGATCTGATCAGTGTGGGAAGTATCGGACTGATTAAAGCGATTAATACCTTTAATATAGATAAGGGTTCCCGTCTGGCAACCTATGCGGCAAAATGCGTGGAGAACGAGATTTTAATGCTTCTGCGTGCCGGGAAGAAATACAGCAGAGAGGTTTCTCTTTTTGAGCCTATCGGGGTAGACAAGGACGGAGAAACGGTAAGTCTGGTCGATGTGATAGAGATGGATAATAAAGAAACCATTGAGGACATTATTTTTGAGCAGGATGTGCGGGATCTCTACGCATCCTATGAAAAATGCCTGAAGGGAACGGAAAAAACCGTGGTGGGTATGCGCTATGGGCTGTACGGGAAGAAAGAACACACCCAGAGGGAGATTGCACAGGTGCTGGGGATTTCGCGTTCCTATGTGTCAAGAATAGAAAAAAAAGCACTGGGAAAGCTAAAAAAGGAAATGGAAAGTCTGTCTTAGAAAATCTGTTTCTAGATGAAGAAGAAAGGTTACTGTTCACCTAGGTCTTAGCACTGGCTATGTGTGAACAGTAACAAAGAAAGAGTCTGGTCCGCCGGGCTTTTTCGCCGGTATACGGGGAAGAGAAAAGAAAATCGTAAAAATTATCTTATTTTTTCAACAATTTTACATTGAAATCCTGGCCATATTTTTGTATGATAAAAGTACAGCTTTTGACGTGTGTTTCCGTCACAGTAAACATTTTGTTTAAGGAGGATTTGCTAATGTCCATTTTAGTTGCCGGCGGTGCCGGTTATATCGGAAGCCATACCTGTGTGGAACTTTTAAATGCGGGTTATGAGGTTGTTGTTGTTGATAATCTGTATAATTCCAGTGAAGAAGCATTAAAGAGGGTGGAAACAATTACAGGAAAGGCCGTGACCTTTTATCAGGTGGATTTGCTGGACAAGCCCGCTCTGGATGATGTCTTTAAGAAGGAAAGTATTTCATCGGTCATTAATTTTGCCGGATTGAAGGCTGTAGGCGAATCGGTGAGAAAGCCCCTGGAATATTATCATAATAATATTACGGGAACCTTAAACCTCTGTGATGTGATGAGAAACCATGGGGTGAAGAATATTATTTTCAGTTCTTCGGCTACGGTTTACGGCGATCCTGCATTTGTACCGATTACGGAAGAGTGTCCCAAGGGTCAGATTACCAATCCTTACGGACAGACCAAGGGGATGTTAGAGCAGATTTTAACGGATCTTCACGTAGCTGATCCGGAGTGGAATGTGGTGCTGCTGCGCTATTTTAATCCTATCGGAGCGCATGAGAGCGGTTTGATTGGCGAAGATCCCAAGGGAATTCCGAATAACCTGGTTCCTTATATTGCCCAGGTGGCTGTAGGAAAATTAGAGCGTCTGGGTGTATTTGGCAATGATTATCCGACCCATGACGGCACGGGAGTAAGAGATTATATCCATGTAGTGGATCTGGCCAAGGGCCATGTTAAAGCCTTAAAGAAGCTGACACCCGGAAGCGGAGTGAGCATTTACAACCTGGGAACAGGAAACGGCTACAGTGTGTTGGACGTACTTCATGCCTATGAGAAAGCCTGCGGGAAAGAGCTTCCCTACGAAATCAAAGAGCGGCGTGCAGGAGATATTGCAACCTGTTACTGTGATGCCACAAAGGCAAAGAACGAGCTGGGCTGGGTTGCCGAAAAGGGAATCGAAGATATGTGTGCGGATTCCTGGAGATGGCAGTCTTCTAATCCGGACGGTTACCGCTAAGTCCCGGTCAGGATGTGTGCACATCCACGGTGAAAAAATTTAGGGTTTTGCAAATAATTTACAAACAAACGTTCGGAAATCTATTGAAATTCCAGCGGACATGTGATAGAATAGGGTGGAACAAGTGTTCTGCCCTGTTTTTTTCTGCAGGTAAAATACGATGAACAGCATTTCATCCGTTTTGCAGACGGGCAGAGGAAAGGATGAATTTTGTTAATTCAGGATAATCTCAGCGTACAGGAAAAGTTAAAGATTTTAACCGCAGCCGCGAAGTATGATGTGTCCTGCACTTCCAGCGGGGTGAACCGAAAGGGAAAGGCAGGGAGTATGGGGAACGCTTCGGAGATGGGGATCTGCCACAGTTTTTCCGCAGACGGGCGGTGCATCTCTCTGCTTAAGATATTATTTACCAACCAGTGTATTTATGACTGCAAGTACTGTATTAACCGCTGTTCTAATGATGTGGTGCGTACTTCGTTTACCCCGGAGGAGATATGCCGGCTTACGATGGAGTTTTACAGCCGCAATTATATTGAAGGATTATTTTTAAGTTCAGGGATTTTGCACAGCGCGGATTATACGATGGAATTGCTGGTGAAGACCCTTTGGATTCTGCGGAAAAAGATGGGTTTTGGCGGTTATATCCATGTTAAGGCTATTCCCGGGGCCTCGCCGTCGTTAATCGAGCAGGCGGGTTTCCTTGCCGATCGGATGAGTGTAAATCTGGAACTGCCCACCGCGGATGGGCTGAAAAACCTAGCGCCGGGAAAGACCAGGGATAAGATATTGACGCCGATGCGCCAGATTCAGCGCGGGATTGCCGGGCAGATGATTAAAGAGGGAATGAGCCTTCCGGACTATGGCAGTTATCCTGCGGGCGGCAGAGAGATAGAAAAAGGTTCGGTGAAAAAGGGTTCGGCAGAAAAAAAATCCGAAGAAAAAGCGGTGGTTTCGGTAAAGCAAAGAACGGGTCCGAAGCAGCAGCTTGGACGTTCGCGGTATGGGAATTTTGGCCTGCGCCAGGTGGCAAATCATAGGGATTACTTTGTCCCGGCAGGACAGTCCACGCAGATCATCGTGGGGGCTACTCCGGAGAGCGATTATCAGATGCTTATGGTGACAGAGGCGCTGTATCAGCGGTTTGGACTTAAGCGGGTGTTTTATTCTGCCTATGTTTCGGTGAATGAAGACAGTGCCCTGCCTGTGCTTCCCGGCGGGCCGCCCCTGCTTCGGGAGCACAGGCTTTATCAGGCCGACTGGCTGATGCGCTATTACGGGTTTGATGCCGGAGAACTTCTCTCCGAGAAGCAGCCGAATTTTAACGTCTTTCTGGATCCCAAGTGCGACTGGGCGCTGCGCCATCTGGAACATTTTCCGGTAGAGGTAAACCAGGCCGGCTATGAGATGCTGCTTCGGGTTCCGGGGATGGGCATAAAGTCGGTAAAGCGGATTATTGCTGCCAGGAAATCGGCTGTACTGCGCTTTGAAGATTTAAAAAAGATGGGGGTTGTGCTGAAGCGGGCACAGTACTTTATTACCTGTTCGGGAAAGCTGCTTTACCCGATAAAAGTAGAACAGGATTATATCACCAGCCAGCTTCTGGGCGATGAGCGAAGGAAGCGATGGGATATCGAACATAAAGACAGTTATCAGCAGCTTTCGTTATTTGATACTTCTGTCATATTATAAGGTTGTCCTCTGGTCAACTGTTGCAAATAATGATTGATTATCCTCAGGGACTGGGCTATAATAGCAGGAAAGGACAGGAAGATGACCGTATATATGTGTGAGGGTTCCTTCGAGGGGATTCTTTGTGGAGTTTATGACGCCTGGATGAGCAAAAAAGGACATGAGCATGTGCGCCTGGAACTGGAAGGCTATGGGGATATGGAACTGTTCTGTACCTATGAATCCGTGGTTTCTGACACCAAAAAGGCAGAAAAGGTTATCTCATCCATCCGGAAAAAATTATCCGAACAGGTGTACGAGCAGGTGTATTTTGCCTCGTTAAGTCACCGAGAGGATCGGGCGGACAGGATTTACCGTTTTCTGGTGGATGCTTTTCGGTATGGGAAGCCGATTCTGTCGATGCTTCATCTGCCTTCCGTTTTTGGTTTGTTTGAACTTTGTCGGTTTGTCGAGCATGAAAATCATCAGCTCACGGGTTTTCTCCGTTTTTCGCGGACAGAACAGGGAGTCCTTATCAGCCGGATAGGGCCAAAAAGCGATGTGCTTCCGTTGCTGGCCGTACATTTTTCGGATCGGCTGCCCTCGGAACACTGGCTGATCTATGATGAAAAACGAAAGTATGCCGTGATTCATCCGGCAGATAAGGCATGGTATATTTTGCGGGAAGACGAGGAACGATGGCTTGAAAATCTGGAGTGGAAGACGGACGAAGAAGAATATGCCGCGCTCTGGAAGCTTTTTCACCAGAACATTGCCATACCGGAACGGATAAACCGCAGGTGCCAGATGAATCATCTTCCCGTGCGTTACCGGCCATATATGACCGAGTTTTCATGAATAGGGTTTGTATGAAGGCAGTGCGATAGAAGTAATGATAAACGGGTAAAGAAATGATAGATAAGTAAAGGAATGATAAAACGATAGTGGGAAATTTTGGAAATTCATGAAAAAGGAAAATTCATAGAAGGGAATTTGGGATAATGGGAAAAATTACAGAACAGCAGATTTTGTCCATGGCTCCAAATAGTACGGCTGTGGCAAATGCCAGGAAGATTTCGTCCAAGGGCGGATTTGTTTCCCTGGCAAAGACGGAAGATGAAACATTTTACATGGGAGAGTGTAAGGGGAGCGGGAAGAGTAATTATACGGTTTCCGTTGATTTTATTGAACCGGAAAATCCTGTCTGCCGCTGCAGCTGCCCCAGCCGGCAGTTCCCCTGTAAGCACGGCCTGGCGCTTTTATTTGAAATCGTGCAGGGAAAAGATTTTTCTCTGTGTGAACTTCCGGAATCCATTCGGGAAAAGCGGGAGAAGAAGGAAAAGAAGGCGGCAAAGGCTGCAGAGGAGAAGGACGGCGATGCCGCTAAAGCCCCGGCAAAACCTAAGAAAACCAGTAAAGCTGCCCGGATCAAGAAGATGAAAAAGCAGATTGAAGGTCTTGCCGTGTTAAGAAAGCTTGTGGATCGTCTGCTGGAATCCGGATTGGGAACACTGACCGGGCAGTCCCTGAAAACTTATCGGGATCTGGCAAAGCAGTTTGGTGACTACTACCTGCCCGGTCCGCAGATCCTGTTAAATCACCTGATCGCGGAAGGCGAGGCTTATCAAAAGGATGGGGATAATGCTCACCATGAGGAAATTATGCAGATTTTAGTCCGCCTGAATGCGCTGATGAAAAAGTCCCAGACCTATCTGACCGAAAAGATTGAAAAAGATGACGGGGAGGATGACGACAGTATCCTCTATGAAGAACTTGGCGGAATCTGGACGATAGAAAGGCTTAAACAGCTTGGCCGGAGTAAGGAAAATGTGGATCTGGTTCAGCTTGCCTTCTATGTCTATTATGATGATGCAAGAAAAGAGTGGATCGATAAAGGCTACTATGTGGATGTTCAGACCGGAGAGATTACAGCCACGCTTAATTACTGCCCGGTAAAGGCGATGAGTCATATCAAGCGGCAGGATTCTGTATTTGGGGAAATTCATATTCCGCAGCTGACCTATTATCCGGGAAATGTCAATCCCAGGGTGCGCTGGGACTGGGCAGAGTACGGATCTCTTTTGCCCGAAACTCTGGAAAAGATCCGTGAACTGGCACCGAAAGACCTTTCGGCGGTGATCAAAGAAGTAAAGAATGTGATTAAAAACCCGTTAGACCCGGATGAGTCCGCGGTGATGATTGCCTATAAGCAGATAGGAAGGCTGGAAGGAAAGCGGGGACTCTATGTACTGGAGGATGCCCAGGGAAACCGAATCCGGCTGAAGAATACCGAACCAGGAGAGGATACTATAGCTGTGTTAAAACTTCTTCCGGAACCGGAGTTATTTGCGGATCAGGTTCTTTTTGGAAGGATGTTTTATCACCGTGTGGATCACAGGATGTACATACAGCCTTTAAGCATTATTACAAAACAGAACGTTATCCGGCTGGCTTATTAGGATAGGAGAGGAGTGAGTATTTTGAATTTACAGCCATTTTATGATTTAAGAGAACGGCTTTTGGTTTCGGCAGCAGCAGGAACGCAGTTTGTGCAGGAAGATTTCCGTCTGCGGGAAGCCGTAAAAAAGATGGAAGTTTTTGCTAAAGCTTCTCCCGTATTTGCCAGGATGAGCCAGATGTTAGCACAGCTTTTGGATGGGGAAAAGGAAAAAAAGACGGAAACCCTTTTGGATGTCTTAGGGCTTTTGGATGCATTTTTAACAACGCAGGGGGTCAGCCAGATGGAAGGAAACCTTCTGCCTGCAGTTGAGGAAGGAAGGGCGAGACTGCCGCTTGGCGATGAACAGTCTTCTTATCAGGAAATTCCTTACAGCCGCTTACAGCCCATCAAGTGGGCGCTCACCGAAACCGGAAGCAGCCGCCAGTCAACCCTGGAGGAAAATTATAAGCTGCAGCCGGAACTGTTCATGGATTTTCGTATCTGCCCGCTGATGATTCAGGCCCTGAACGATCCTTACGCGGAAATCGGGGAGATGGTCTGCGACTGGCTGATTAAGATAGGAGAACCGGTAATTCCCTTGTTAAAAGAAGGTTTTAACCCCAAAGGAAAAAAGGAGATGGTGCGCAGGGTAAGGGCAATCAGCGAGATTGCAGGTGCCGCGGAGAACGATTTTTACTGTGCACAGATTCCGGAGAGCGAAAAAGAAGTGAAAGAGGCTCTGATCCGTGCACTCCGCTATAGTCAGGAGAATCAGCCCTTTTTGTTTGAACTGCTGAAAACCGAGAGAGGAAAGATGAAAACAACGGTGCAGTGGGTTTTAGGCTTTATGGAAGGGGAGGAAGTGTCCGGGTACTGGAAAAAGCGTGCTTCGGCGGCTCCTGTCGAAACCGCCGACCTGCTTCGCTATGCCAAAACCTCCTATGCCCCGGCGATCCTTGCCGAAATTGTAAGAACGAACGCAGAAGATCTGATCCGGGAGAATGAAGAGCGGGCAAAGCAGAATAAAGAAGAGAAGAAGAGCAAGACCAATAAGCAGGAGGAAGAAAAGCTTAGGGCAAGGAGTGACCAGTTAGTAAAGCTGATTTACGGCTGCACGGGGAAGACCGGAAGAGAAATCGAAGAGATGCTGGAGTGGGCAGCTGCGCAGGAAGGGTTAAAGAGCCACTATGTTATATTTGCCACGATGATGGCGGATACGATATTGAAAAACCCGCTCGCCAGTAAGGAAGCAGAGGATTACTGCCGGTTAGCCGAAAGGTTTTTTGCGCAGTATGGACGGGAGTATGCGCGTCCGGCCTTTGCCGCCAGTCTGCTGATGAAATCATCCGAGGAAACCTACGACCGTTTCAGCGGCAGTATAACATCCATGGGCTACAGTATTTTCCGGGTGCTGCAGACGATTCGCTATCAGGAGGATATCGGGTATTTTGTCTACACCGAGGCCGTGCTGGACGACCGGGGAACGGAGATTATTCCGGAACAAATCCATGTGCTGGAACAGGGACTGGATTTGCGCTGGTATCCGCTGATTATGGAAAACCGGAAACACTGTCCTGACGATTATTTTGAAGTGGGAACGTCCTTTCAGGGCGCGAATGCTGTGCTTTACCGGCTGTTCCGCAAGGATATTCCGCAGTTATGCCAGCAGTACGGCGAATATTTTTACCATCTGGCCATTACGGCGGAGCCGAATGTCGGCTACACCGAACTTTTAGTGCGCTGCGGCTGGACGAAGTTTGACGGAATCCTGTTCCAGGCAGCAAAGAAGAATGCCTGGGTGTATCAGCTTCGTATGCTGATCAATGTGCTTCCGATTTCCCGGGAACAGCTGACGAAAGAACTGGAGATGATTCAAAAACTGTGGGAGGACGAAAGCCAGAAAAAGACAAAGCCGAGGAATGTTTCTTCTGCTCTGCCGACCGTGAAAAAGTGGCTGGAAATCCTGCACAACGGAGGAACGGTTTACGAACTGGTTTAGTGCTGTTTGAATAGGTTTTTGTATCTTAATCATTCAGAGGAAATATAAGCAGGTAATGAAAAAAGAGGAGTTAAAGAGGAGTTTTATGCTATGGAAAAAGGACAAAATGTGCTTCGTCTTCCGGCGGAGCAGTTATATCAGGAAGAGATTGATGCATTGATTCAGGCGGAAACCGACGCCGTTCCCCAGGGATGGAAGATGTCGCCCCGTTCGGTGCTGACCTATATCACGGGAGGAAAAGCGGGAAACACGACGATTAGCCCCAAGTACATCGGTCATCAGCGGCTGGTGGAAATTGCGATTGCTACACTGGTTACGGATCGGGCGCTTTTGCTTATCGGAGAACCAGGTACGGCAAAGTCCTGGCTGTCCGAGCATCTGACGGCGGCGATTAACGGGGACTCCTCCAAGGTTATCCAGGGAACGGCAGGGACGACGGAGGAACAGATCCGCTATTCCTGGAACTATGCCATGCTGATTGCCGAGGGTCCGTCGAACCAGGCTTTAATTAAAAGTCCGCTCTACCGCGCCATGGAAACCGGGACGATTGCCCGGGTGGAGGAGATTTCCCGCTGCGCGTCCGAGGTTCAGGACGCCATGATTTCGATTTTATCCGAGAAGCGGATTTCCGTGCCGGAGCTGGGCGTGGAGGTGCCCGCACAGAAGGGCTTCTCCGTAATTGCCACGGCAAATACCCGGGATAAAGGGGTGAATGAGATGTCAGCAGCCTTGAAGCGTCGTTTTAATATTGTGGTTCTTCCCTCGCCGGAAAACATCCAGGAAGAAATGGATATTGTAAAATCCAGGGTAGCGCAGCTTTCGGCCAGCCTCGACTTAAATGCCCGGCTTCCCGAGGAAGAGGTTATCGAGAAGGTCTGCACAATCTTTCGGGAACTTCGCCGCGGCGTGACCCTGGACGGAAAGCAGAAGCTGAAAACACCGGGAGGCGTTCTTTCGACCGCCGAGGCGATTTCCCTTTTAACCAACAGCATGGCTTTAGCCGGAAGCTTTGGCAACGGGGAGATTACCGATTATGATTTAGCCGCGGGTCTTCAGGGTGCCGTGGTTAAGGAAGAGGTCAAGGACGGGAAGGTCTGGGAAGAGTATCTGGAAAACATCATGAAAAAACGCGGTTCAAAATGGGTCGGTTTATATAAGGAGTGTAGGGAATTAAATGGCTGATAAAAAAAAGGCAAATATTTTTGGTATTCGCCACCTGTCACCGGCAGGAGCCTTTTATGTAAGAGAATTTCTTGATCGGATTAAGCCGGAACTGGTGCTTATCGAAGGACCCTCCGATTTTGACGATATGCTTATGCCTCTGACTGCGCCCAAGGTAAAGCCGCCGGTTGCCATCATGGCCTATACGAAGGAGGCTCCGGTCAGGACGATCCTCTATCCCTTTGCCGTCTATTCCCCGGAATACCAGGCCGCACTCTGGGCCAGGGAAAATCACTGTCCCTGCCGTTTTATGGATCTGCCTTCCGGGGTAATCCTTGCTCTGGAAGAAGCCGAGAGGGAAGAAGAACTGCAGAGGATGGCCGCCAGGTTCGAAGAGGAGGAAAACGAAGAGCCAGAGGCAGCTTCTGAACATGCACAGGAGGAAGAAGAATCCGAAGAAAGCGATGAAGAACCGGCATTGCCGGATTTATACGAACGTCTGGATCGGGTATCCGGTGAGGACAGCCACGAAACTTTCTGGGAGCATGTGCTGGAACAGGCGGAGAATGAAGAGGCTTACCGGAAGGGCGCTGCATTATTCGGCGAAAATATCCGCAGTCTGTCCGAAAATCCCTGCGGGGATTCAGCAGAGAGCTTAGGGGGACAGGGGGCGAAAAAACGTACCTCGGCGAAAGAAGCATTGACGGCGAGAACAAACCGCAACCATCTTCGGGAAGCCTATATGAAGAGAAAGATCCAGGAAGCGGTGGACTCCGGGATTTCTCCGGAAAAGATTGCGGCGATAACCGGAGCCTACCATGTGAAGGGGCTTGAAGAGGGAAAGGCCCTGACGGATAAGGAGATAAAGGCTCTTCCGTGTATGGAGTCCTTGCAGACGCTTATGCCCTATTCTTACTATCGGCTGTCGATGCGTGCCGGATATGGGGCAGGAAACCAGGCACCGGCTTACTATGAACTTTTGTGGAAGGGCTTTTGCAGAAACCGGCCGGAGTATGCCGTTTACCAGTATGTTATCCGCATGGCAGCCTTTCTCAGAAAATCCGGGAATCCGGTTTCTACGGCTTCCGTTATCGAAAGCGTCCGGCTTTCGGCGGCTTTATCGCAGCTTCACGGCTATCAGATTCCTTCGTTAAGGGATTTGCGGGACGGGGCGACGACCTGTATCGGTCACGGCGAATTTTCACAGATTGCTCTGGGCGCAGCCGATACGGAAACCGGAACGAAGATTGGTTCCCTTCCCGAGGGGATGAGCCAGACGTCCATTCAAAATGATTTTTACCAAAAACTGGAAGAACTTCGTCTTACCAAATACCGTTCGGTTATTGCCCAGGACTTGCCGCTGGATCTGCGGGAAAAGCTGAATGTTAAGTCCAGAAAATCGGCGTTTATGGATTTAAACCGTTCTTTTTTCCTGCATCAGCTTCGTATACTTGGAATTAACTTTGCAAAGCAAATCCACAGCAGTCAGGAAAAGGCAACTTGGGCAGAGTACTGGCAGCTTCAGTGGAGTCCGGAATCGGAAATCCAGCTGGTGGAATCCGTGTTAAAAGGGGATACGGTAGAACAGGCCGCCTCCTTTGTGCTGAAGGAACAGGCGGAGAGCAGCGAGAAGATCAGCCAGGTTGCCCATATGATCGAAGAAGCTTACTGCTGCGGTATGCCAAAAGCAGCTCAGTACGGCACCGAAACTCTGCAGGGAATGGCCGTGGAAGCTGCTTCAATCGAAGAAATCGGTCAGGCGGCGGAAAGTCTTTCGCTATCGGTAAGCTACGGGGATATCCGCCATCAGGACGCCCGTCCGCTGATTCCCGTGCTGGAACAGCTTTTCCTCCGGGCCTGTCTGATTCTGCCGGAAAGCTGTTCCTGCGATGACGACGGGGCAAAAAACGTTATCGTCGGCATCGAAGCATTAAACCGCCTGGTGCGGGATCAGGATTTTATCGACGAAGAGCGCTGGATTGCAGCATTGATGGAAGTTGCCCGACGTGACGATTTGAATACAAAACTTTCCGGGCTTGCCGCTGCGGTTCTTCTGGAGTGGGGGCGGCTGGATAACGAAACGCTGGGCACGGAAGTTGAGCGCCGTCTTTCCCGCGGTATGCCCGCCGAACTTGGCGCAGGCTGGTTTGAAGGTCTGGCGATGAAGAATCATTTTGCACTGATTGCCCGGATGTCTTTGTGGGAAAAACTCAGCGAATATATTGATACCCTGGACGATGAGGATTTTAAGCGGGCCGTTGTGTTTCTGCGCAGAGCCTTTGCCGATTTTACTTCCGGGGAAAAAGACAGCATTGCCGAAAATCTGGGTGAACTGTGGAAGGTCAACCCGCAGCAGGTCAGCGAGATTTTAAATGCCGACCTCACCGCAGAGGAGATGGATTTTGTGGCAGATTTGGGCGATTTTGACTTTGATTTATAGGAGAAATGTTCATGGAAACAGCAGAGCGATTAAAACGATGGCGGCTGATCCTCGGTGCAGAAAGCGAAGATCGTTTTTCTAAGATGCAGGGTTCGGACGGGGGCGGTCTGGGACTGAGCGCCGAAGAACTGATGATGGATCAGGCGCTGGCTGCCATTTACAACCAGACATCGAGCGGCGGCTTTGGCAATGGGCCGGGCGGCAGAGGGGCCGGACGCGGACCATCCAATCCGCAGATTACCCGGTGGCTGGGCGATGTGCGAACCTTATTTGAACAGGATATGATTAAAATTATCCAGGCGGACGCGGTGGAGCGCTGCGGGTTAAAGCAGCTTCTTTTAGAACCGGAGATGTTAGAGCAGATGGAACCCGATGTAGGGATGGCAAGCACGATCTTAATGTTAAAAGATCAGATTCCCAAGGCTTCCAAAGAAAGTGTGCGAGGGTTTATAAGAAAGATTGTCGAAGAGTTAAACAGGCTTCTGGCTGACGATATCCGCCGGGCCGTTACCGCCGCCATTAACCGCCGCCAGCACTCCCCGATCCCTTCGGCCTCTGCACTGGATTTTGACAATACGATTAAAAACGGGCTGAAAAATTACAATCCCCAGTTAAAGAAGATTATCCCGGATCATTATTATTTCTTTGACCGGACAACCACCTCCGCAGCGAATAAATACACGATTATCCTGGATGTGGATCAGAGCGGTTCTATGGGGGAATCTGTGATTTACTCCTCGGTTATCAGCTGTGTGCTGGCCAGCATGGCTTCGCTAAAGACCAGGATCGTTGCTTTTGATACGAAGGTGGTTGATTTAACGGAAAAATGCGACGATCCGGTGGATCTCCTCTTTGGGTTTCAGTTAGGCGGCGGGACGGATATTAATCAGTCCGTTGCCTACTGCCAGCAGTTTATTGAAAAACCCCAGAAGACCCTGTTCTTTTTGGTCAGCGATTTGTACGAGGGCGGAAACCGGGCAGCCCTCCTTCGCCGTATGGAAGAGATGAAGGCTTCCGGCGTCCAGGTGGTCAGCCTGCTGGCGATTGCCGACGGCGGAAGGCCCTATTACGATACAACGGTTGCCGGGAGGTTGGCCGCCCTGGGAATTCCGTGTTTTGCCTGCAATCCGCAGATGCTCCCGGAACTCTTAAAGCGGACGCTGAAAGGCGAAGACTTAACCCAGTTCCAGAAAGAACTGGAAAAGGGAAATAAATAGGAGAATTGATGGTGATTATCAAAAAAGCCGAACTAGAAACCGTTTGCGGCATAACCAGCAAGCTTCCGGAACATATTCTTCCGGAATATGCATTTGCCGGAAAATCCAATGTAGGGAAGTCCTCCCTGATTAATGCACTGATGAACCGAAAATCCCTGGCCAGGACATCTTCCCAGCCGGGGAAGACACAGACCATAAACTTTTATAATATTAATGACCAGCTGTACTTTGTCGATCTTCCCGGCTACGGTTACGCCAAGGTGTCGCTTGAGGCAAAAGCGAAGTGGGGAAAGATGATCGAGCGCTATCTGAAAAAATCATCCGTCTTAAAGCGGGTTTTCCTCCTGGTTGATATCCGCCACGAACCGTCGGAAAACGATAAGACGATGTATGACTGGATTATCTACCAGGGCTATCAGCCGGTAGTGATTGCGACAAAACTGGATAAATTAAAGCGCAGCCAGGTAGCCAGGCAGGTGAAAATCCTGCGCGAAGGACTGGGCATGGCAAAAGAAGATGTGCTGATTCCGTTCTCCGCAGAAACCAAGCAGGGAAGGGAAGAGATCTGGAAGCTGATGGAAGAGGAGAATAAATAAGAGGGAAGAATGGTTGTTGCTGTTCATACATTTACAACAATGGATAGCTTTCCCTCTTAGTCCTCATTATTATTCCTCTTCCTTGATAAACGGAGATGGTGCATTTGTTCCCATCTCCCAGAGTTTTATGCGGACATAGGCTTTTACCGCCCGGATAATTAAAGCAACCAGAAATACCGGAAAAACTACCATAATATAGAACCGGCGTTTCCAGTGTTTTCGGCGCTTGTTCCACTTGTCGATATTAAACTGCACAGTGTAAATGGCTCCTTCTAACGGAGATAACTCCTTTTTCTTTTTTCTTGACATCTTTACCCCCTTGTTTGTCCGACGGCGGTCGAAATTTCGGCTTTTTTGCCCCGGTATGTTTCTGTTTTTTGTCCCTGGTATTCTTCTAGTCCTTTTCGTCCCCGCACATCAGCGTTCTCATGGCAAAAGCGTAGATTTCCTGGCTTTTTCTCCGCCACTTGCTGCACATATGTTCTGCCTGCTGCTTGTCCGGCACAGCCAGGTTCAGTTCGATTAACGGGGTCTTTCCCTCCCGAACCTCACAGTGAACGATAAAATCCTGTCCCGTAGATTTATAAAAATCCGAGATTACGCCGACCTCATCGCGAAGGCGGAATTTATTTTCTTTTAAATACTTATCCATATCTTCAATAATGGCAGGGGAAATCTTGTTTCCAAAAAAATCCAGAGTATCTAAGCCCTCTTTGGTGATCTCATAGCGGCTGCTGTTGCGGATCGTTTCTTTTTTTACCAAGCCTGCGTCCAGTAATTCATTCAATGCCTGCTGCAGCGTAAAGTAGGTTGTGTAATCATTTTCCAGGAAAAAATTGGAAAGCTGGGCGTTCGTTAAAGGAAAACTTACCTGCTTGAGCATATAGAGATTCATCAGTTTGTATAACGTCATAGGTTCTGACAGCATGATCGTTTACCCGTATTTTCTTAGTTTTCAAACACTGTGGCTTTTTTTGCGAAAAGTGTTCTTTTATACTATACCAACTTAAGTCTTTGAAATCAAGTGGAAATCATGAAGAAAATGACTTGTTGTGCAGGGCAAAAAAAGATATAATAAAAAAAGGTTATGCGATTTAGCGCTTTTAAATTTAGTCTAACTATGTTAGAATATACTATTATGGAAAAATCTTGGGTGACGATAGATGAAAGAACGAATTAACCGACTGGCCAGAGGTATGCTGGATATGGATGTTCCGCAGATTACAGGGCTTCCGGAGAAAATTATTGAAACCGTTTCGGCGGGAAAAAGGGAAACCAGGGAATTTTTTGTCAGCAGTGCAAACAATCTTCATATTAAGGGCCTGGTTTATACCAATCATACCAGAGTAATGGTAGAAAATGTTTCCTTCGGGGGGCTGCGCAACCGGATTTCCTATCTGGTGGATGCAAGCTTCTTAGAAGACGGCGATGTGATCAGCGGAGCTTTTGAACTGGTGACGAATGGCGGAGAGATTACCCTGCCTTTTATTTTTACTGCCCGTTTAGGGGCTTCGGGGCAGACACTTGCAGGCTTAAAAACCGTGCGGGACTTTGCCGTTATGGCAAGAAAACAGCCGGAAACAGCACTCAGGCTGTTTAATTATCAGGATTTTACGGAAACGCTTTTTATGCAGGATATCCATATCCGCACCATTTATGACGGATTAAAGGGTCATGGGGACCGGGAAAACCAGCTGGAGGAATTTCTGGTTGCCCTGGGGGAGAAGCGTCCGACCGCGATTTCTATAAAAAAAGAACACCGAAAATATACCTATACAAAAGAAACCATTTGCGATGAACTTGAACTAAAGAAAAACTTCTGGGGCTATGTATCTCTGACGGCAAAGGCTGACACAAGCTTCTTGGAATTGCCGAAAAAGCAGTTTAACAGTGCGGATTTTCAGGACGGCATTTGCAGGATTCCCTATCGGATTCTTGGCGAAAGGCTTCATCAGGGAAAAAATCTGGGAAGCATTCTTATACACACGCCCAGAGAGTCTTTTCTTGTTTCGTTTGAAGTGGATACGGAAAATACGGGGGATAACGGCAGAGAGAGCCGCCATCGCTTTAAAAAATCTCTGGGACAGTTTATGGCCCTGCGCCTGGAGGCTGCCTGCGGCTTAAAAACCATGGGTTCCCTCCGGCGGAGGATGATCAAAGAGCTGGATGTGATGAAGAGCGAACCGTGGGATCAGGATCTGGCCTCGCTTTGGATGGCAGAGATTTTGCTTTCAGGCGGAAAGAAGGAACAGGCGGCGTTGGAACTGGAGATGCGGCGGGAAGAAATCTTTATGGGTCGCCGCGATCACCTGGAGTATTACTGCTTTTTCCAGTACATCACGCAGAAGCTTCAGAAAAATCTGACGAAAAAAGAATCCCTGCTTCGCCTTGTCCGCAAATGCCTGATGGACAGGGAACATCCTTTTTTGTTTTTCCTGCGGATGGAATTAGACGACGAGGCCATGGAAACGCCGCTCACTCTTTTTAACGAGATGAAACGGCTCTATGACGATGGGCTTCACAGCCCGTTCCTGTATCTGCAGGCTCTGAAACTATTACAGCAGCACATCGGGCTTTTGCAGAAGATGGATTCTTTTATGATGCAGGTTCTGTATTTCGGAGCCAGAAAAGGGATAATCGGGGAGGAGATGGCACTTGCTGTTGCCTGGGTTGCCAAAGAAGAGCGTCAGTACCTTCGTCTTCTTCACCGAACGCTTGTACTGCTATACAAACAATATCCGCAAAAGGATATACTTGAGGCGGTCTGCGGACTGATGATTAAGGGCGATTGCAGAAAAGCATCGGATTTTGCATGGTATGAACGGGCTTTGGAAGCGGAAATCACGCTGACCAGACTGTATGAATATTATCTGTATTCCCTTCCCCAGGATTATCATCACCTGCTGCCGAAGGAAGTTTTGCTTTATTTTTCTTATGGACGCGACCTGGATCGCCGAAGTAAAGCTGTGTTGTATAAAAATATGCTTCTCTATCTTGAACCATCTTCCAGGATTTACCAGGAGTATGAGAAGGACATGGAACAGTTTGCCATGGAACAGCTGTTCTGCGGCCAGGTGGATAATCCGACGGCAGTGCTTTACAGCCGCATGATTTACCGGGATATGATCGACGACCGGGTAGCCAGGGTTCTGCCCTCGATTCTGCGCACATGCCGGATTTCCTGTACAAATCCGCAAATAAACAGCGTGGTTGTCCGCTATGAGGAGTTTCTGGAAGAGGAAATCTATCCGATTGTGGATGGGGAAGCCTACGTCCCGCTGTTTTCCGACCGGGCCGTGCTTTTATTCCAGGATGCTTTTGGCAATCGCTACATGAATATTGCCTATACCAAAACGCCGATTATGGATCAGCCGGAACTGGAGGAGCGGTGCTTTGCCATCTACCCCGGACATCCCATGCTCTGTATGGCAGCCTGCCGGGCGATTGCCGCAGCCGAGGAGATGAACGAGGCCGGGGTGGAGATTCTGGAACGCTCCTTAACCGAACTTCCCTTGAACTTTCTCTATCGGAAAATCCTGCTTTCCAGGGTGATACGCTATTACCAGAAGCAGGCGGAAGATCTTGACCGGGTTTTAGCCGAGGGGAAACGGCCGGGCGGCACGGAAAATCCATGCACCTACCTGCTGACCCTGGATATTGCGGCACTTAACCGTCAGGAAAGGCTTTCGGTCTGCAGCACGCTGATTTGTCAGGATTATCTGGAAGAAGCTTACCTTCGCTTAAAAACCTACGGCTGGGAGGGGATGGAGTGGAAGCGTCTGGAAAAACTCTGCAGCAAGACGATTTTGGCCAATCTCTTTGATCAGGATTATTTTCTTTTAAACCTGTCCTATCAGGTTTTTGCCCAGAACCGTGCTGACCGTGTTATCTTAGACTATCTGTGTGAACATTACAACGGAAACTCGATACAGATGTATAAGCTTTTAACCCAGTCTATTTCCGCGCAGGTAGAAACCTATGATTTAGAGGAACGGCTGCTCTGCCAGATGATGTTTTCCGGCAAAACCAACCACCTGGACAAGACCTTTAACTTTTACAAGAACCGGAAGAAGATGAGCGATCCGGTGAAGGCTGCCTATTTTACCACGAAGTCGATCGGCTATTTTCTTATGCACCAGACGGCAAATGAGGAGGTTTTTTCATTTCTGGAATCGGTTATGGGCCGTTCGGAAAATATGGAAAAATTTCCCATCATCTATCTCCTGGCATTGACCCGGTATTATTCGGAGTGCCGGATGCTGGATGATAACCAGAAAAAGCTTTGTCAGAGGATGAATGAACATCTGATAGAGAAAGGACTGGTCTTTCCTTATACTAAGAAGCTTTCCAGGTTTATCCCGGTTCCGCAGGAAATTATGGACAAGGCCATGGTTGCCTATGAGGGGAACAGGGAAGATCGGCTTTCCCTCATGGTTCGTATCCTTCCGGATGAAAGGGACTTTCACCGGGAGGAAATGCGGCGGGTTTATCAGGGGATGTTTATCTGCCAGAAGGTACTCTTTGAGGGCGAAACCATGGAGTACCAGATTTACCGCCGAAAAGCAAATGAAACCATGGAAAAGGTAAAGGAGGGGAGTATTCACTGTGAGCTGGCACCGGGAAGCTTAAAGGAAAGTCGTTTTGCCAGCTTAAATGAGATGGGGCTGTGTCTGAGTATGAAAGAGGAAGCAGGACTGAAAAAGAGCATGAAGGATTATTTAATTAAGAATGCTGCATTAGAGGAACTGTTTCCTGTGATCGAATAAGCAAGGGGGAATGTCGATGGATGGACTGATCGTCGGGATGGATTTATGCGGTGCCTACACCCAGGTCAGTTGTCTGGGAAGGGATAAGGTCTGGTCTTTTCCTACACAGATTTGTAAAAAGAAGCAGGAAAATCTGTGGTTTATCGGAGCGAAAGCCCATGAACTTATGCTGTCCGGGAAAGGCGTGATGGCCGATAAGCTGCTTAGCCAGGCAAGGCGGGAGCGCTCCGTGGTGATTGACGGGGAAATGTTAAAAGGACGGGAACTGCTGCAGAAGTTTTTAAAGCTGGTTCTGGAGCAGGTACAGAGAGAATGTAATAACAGCCGTATCCAGCAGCTGGTGATTACCCTGCCAAGTATAGACAGTCTGATTATGGATCGTCTGCTCTACTGCGCGGATTATCTGGGGGTATCCCGGGGACGTTTTCATGTGATCAGCCATGGAGAAAGTTTTCTCTACTATGTTTTAAATCAAAAGAAAGAAATCTGGTCCAGCTATGTCGGCCTGTTTACCCTTTCCCAGAACGGTCTTCGCTATGACGAGATGAAGGTACAGAAGGGAATAAGGCAGACGACAGTGATTTCCGATTATGAAAACCTGGACGAACATTTTGATTTGAATTTACTGGAAACGGATTCCGGGATCAGGAAAGCCGATCGTATGCTGTGCACATTTGCCGAGCGCTTACTGGCGAAAAAATTATTTTCGGCAGTACTGCTGACCGGAATAGGATTTGAAAAGCAGGAATGGGCATCCGATTTTATGGCTGTGATCTGTAAGCGGCGGAAAGTTTACGGTGAAAGCTATCTCTTTGCCAAAGGAGCCGCCTACCGGGCCATGGATTATCTGCACGTTTCCAGCGAATTTCCCTATGTGATGATCTGTGAAGGGCGCTTAAAGGCTTCCGTTTCTATGGAAGTAATGCACAAAGAAAAGCTTACGCCCCTGGTGATTGCCGCTCCGGGAGATACCTGGTACGAAGTCCGGAGCACGCTGGAATTTATTCTGAATAATCAGAAAGAACTTGTTTTTCATATTCAGCACCTGGATTCACGCAGGAAAAATGAAGTTACGATTCCTTTGGATGAATTTCCGTCCCGTCCCAACCGGACGACCCGGGTACAGATGCGGGTTGCCTTCTTAGATGAGCGGACGATGGTGGTTATCGTCCAGGACAAGGGCTTTGGCGAACTGTTTCCGGCTTCTAATGTTGTGATACGCAAGGAGATTTCATTATGAGTTTACTGTTATGCCGACTTGAACCGGTAAAGCACCCGTTTGTCGTTGCAGAACTGGGTGTTCGTCTGTTCTCTTCTCAGGAATTATGCTATGTCATCTATGAAAATCCTCTGCTGGTGATGGAAGATTTTGTCGATGAACGGCTGATTCAGTTCATTCGGGAAGACCTGGATATGGATTTTTTAGCAGGAAAGCTGGAGAACTGGAAGAAAAGCGGAGAAGACCCCGACAATATGCTTCTGCTGATTCTGGCCGAGTGTTCCTATTACACGTCGGGAGAGGTCAATCGCTACCGTCAGACCCTGATTCAGCTTCGGAAAAAACATCCGGCGGAGTTTGGAAAAATCCGGGCGGACTATCTGTTCGGCAAGCGTCAGTACGGCAGAGGAATTGCGCTGTACGAAAAACTCCTGGAATTTCCCAAGGACAATGTTGTCAATGATTTGTTTTTCAGCCGTGTCTGGTGCTGCCTGGGAGCCTGCCATGCGCGGATGTTTCAGGCTGAAAAAGCTTATCGGGCCTATGAAAAGGCATATTTTTACGATAACCGCAACGAAAAGATTCTGGAACAGATTTACTATTTAAAAGCAATGTTTCCCAATATCTCTATTGCTCCGCGGATGCAGTCCATGCTTAAACTGATTCGCAAAGAGGACTGGAACCTGCATATTGACCAGGCCAGGAAAAAAGGGGAAGAGTCAGGGGCAGTGAAAGAACTTGATAAGCTGTTCCTAAAGGATGAGGCCCAGTGTCTGGACGGCGCGTCGAAGCTGGTACAGCAGTGGAAGCAGGAATACCGGGGGATGATGTAGGAGGAAACGAAAAATGAAGTATACTTATTGTCCGCAGTGCGGAAAAAAACTGGGGGCGAAGGTTCTCGGAGATGAGGGAGAGGTTCCCTTTTGTGAAGCCTGTAACCGTCCATGGTTCGACAGCTTTGCAACATGTACAATTACCTTAGTAATTAATGAGTATGATGAGGTAGCTTTGCTTCGCCAGGGCTATGTTTCGCAGGATTTTTATGTCTGCGTTGCCGGCTATATCAAGTGTGGGGAAAATGCGGAGGAAACGGCAAAGAGGGAGGTTTTTGAAGAACTTGGCCTTCATGCAGAAGAAATCCGCTATACAGGAAGCTATTTTATGGAAAAAAAAGATTTGCTGATGCTGGCTTTTGAAGCCCGGGTGAAGAAAGCTGCATTTAAGCTTTCTCAGGAAGTTGACCGGGCAGACTGGATGACCCCAGAAGAGGCTCATGGAAAAATGCGGCCCGGGAGCATAGCCATTCAGCTGTTAGAGCGTTATTTTTCCGAAAAAAGCACTATAGAATCGTAACCGCGCAAAGACGCGAAACGATTACAGAGAAAAATTACATAAGGGAGAGTGGATAATGAAGCAGAAAATTGCTGCATTTTTGGTTGTTTGTATGCTGCTGCAGATGCCGGGGGGTGCGCTGACGGCACAAGGAAGCATGAATCATCCGGCAGGTGCTAAACAAATCGTTGCCGTATCTGCGGACAATGAAGAGATTGAAGAGCGATTAAATGCTGCGGGCGGACTTCAGTTAAAGATTAAAAATCTTCTGGGAACGCCGGAATGTAAATTTCATATCTGGCTGGAGCCGAAGGGAAAAGCGGCACGGCAGATGGAGGAAGCAGAATGGCTGGACGAAGAGTTTGATGCCGGATGGGTTAAAGACCAGGAAGGCAGGATAAATATTGATGCTGTCTTTGAAGATCAGGAGATTCCAGCCGGGAAGTATGTACTTCACTTAGAGGGTGTAGGTCCTTCGGGATTTTACCTTCCCTATCAGCAGGACATTACCATCGAGGCCGGACAGACCTTAAAGCTTCAGCTGGCGAATGATTATCCGGAACGTTACGACTTTGAGAGCGAGAAGGACAGCAGTAAGCGCAAAATGGGTATTTTGGTTCCCGGAAACTTCCGCGCAGAGGAAAACGAAGATAAAGAAGAACTGTCCGAAGAAGATTTGAACGGGCTTTTAAGCTTGATTAACGGCAAGGAAGTTCAGGAAGAATCAAAGGTGTACTATGACTTAAATGGTGATGGAGAGGTTGATCTTCGGGATCTGGAGTATTTTGTACGGTTTTACCATAACAAGGACAGGCGTCTGGCAAAAGCGGTGACAGCGCCGTTAATTTTGTTTGAAATGGTACAGCCGGTAGATCCGGACAATGGAAATTCTATTTCCAACAAGAAGATTCAGGAATTATTTTCCGGAACCAGAGAAAACGAGGAGGATAAGGGGAAACCGCTGACTTTCTACGGTGCGCTGGACGATCATGCTATTGCCGTGGGAAATCCGGTAGAAATTGCCGCGAATTTTACCCGCCCGGCGACGATTGAAGGTTTTGTGATTTATCCGCAGACCGGTTCGTTAAGTGCTATGCAGGATGGAGAGGTTGTTTTTGAAGGAGAAGACGGCACAATCTACACCGTAACCGTTAAAGACGGAAAACAGGTTGGCGAACCGAAAAAAGACAGTTCACGGAAAACAACGCAGAGCACCACATCGTCAAAGAACAGTTCCGTGAGCAAGGCAACATCATCTACGGCGGCATCCTCATCTTCATCCCGCCGCGTTTCCGCGAACAAGACCCTGCAGAAATCATCGGCAGTCCGGGCAAAGGCTTATGCCACAGAGCAGACTGAGCCTCAGGAAAATAAAGCTAAGGCCAATGAAGCGGATGAAGATAAGGCGATACAGGCCAAACCCGTGCTGATTAACTTGGGCAGCCAGATTCCGGTAAAGCACATTACCATCCGTATCACAAAGACAATGAAGCAAAGCAGTTTAGTAGACATTGCCCGCGTGGAATTTTTAAACGATATGGAAGATCATATTCCGGAGCCGGATCTTTCTATCCCGGACAGACTGAACGGAATTCCCGGAGATGCCAAGTTTACGGTCAACTGGCGCAATCAGCCGAATGTTACCGGTTATGAGGTTGTTGTTTATGGTAAGACCATGAAGAGCGACGATACTGAATTGGAAGAAAAGTTTCCTGAGCAGATCATGAATACGCTTACTGTTTCCAGTCTGGAAGGCGGGGAACTGGTCAACAATGAGATTTATAAGGTGAAGGTTCGTTCGCTCAACGGCGAATGGAAAAGTCCTTACAGTGAACTTATCGAAGTAAGGACGGAGGCGACAAAACGCCCCGAACCGCCGGAGCAGATCTCCATTACAGGCGGTTCCCAGAAGCTTACCGTCAAATGGAAAAAGATGAAGAGTACAGATTCCTATAATCTGTATTACCGGGAAAAGACAGGGAAAGAAACAGAGTTTTCAGCACTTACGGGAATCACAGGAACCTCAACGGAAATTACCGGTTTAAAAGATACCACGACTTATGAGCTGTACATGACCGGTCAGAATCAAATCGGGGTCAGCGATCCTTCGGAGCGCTATGAGGGGAAAACCATTGTTGTCGTGCCGCCAGTAACACCGAACTTTAAGCTTTTAAACGTTCCCAAGAAAGGCGGAGGGGCATCGGAAAAGATTGTCAGTGTAAATAATCACGGCAACAGTGTGGCCTGTGATGAGTTTGCCACCGTGGACGGAATCTTTGAAACCTCCTGGATCAGAAATGACTGGGATGCAGGATGTGTTTACTTTGACAACAATAAGTCCCCGATCATTACCTTCGACCAGGCGTATAAGATGGATACCGTGGTGATTATTCCGGATTATGAGCAGAAATTTAATTATTCGGGATGTAAGCTTGTTTACTGGGATGAACAGGATAAGCAGGGGATTGCAGAAGGAAGGCTTACCCGTCTGCTGGATAAGGACGGAATTCCATACTATGAATTTATTGCCAGAGAACCGTTTACGGCCAAGAAGGTTCGTGTAGCGGTAACGACGGGCTATAACCGCCGGATTAGTTTTGCCGAATTAAAGTTCTACGAGTATTATTCTCTGGAAGATGAAATCTTTGACATGTACACGGATACCCTTCATATTATGCTTAGAGATGATGTTACCGAGGATAAGATCAAGGGATTTTATGAGCGTCTGGAGTATGTCGATCCGGTATCCGGTGAGAAAACGCCGCGCTATGCTTTCTTAAAGCAGGAGCTGGATAATGCCATGGATCTTCTGCACAATAAGGGCAGCATCGGCAGGGTACTCTATCTGGATGACAAGCTGACCAAGCGCAGTGACGGCCATATTAACTTTGGCGGCGGGTTAAATACCTGGCAGCCTCTTGGCGTTACCGGTCTTGCCGGCGATAAGGTCATTCTGTATGTCGGCGGCGACGGAAAGATCGAAGGCGACAGTACAAGTTTAAGTGTTATTGCCACACAGTACTTTGGTGAAAGTTCCACGGTATTTAAGTCCGTAACCGGATTGAAGGTCGGCTTAAATGAGATTACAATTCCAAGGATAACGAATCTTTCCAGTGCGGAAGCCGGGGGACAGCTCTATGTTCAGTACGGCGGAACTTCCGGTGCAGAAAAGTATGCTGTCCGTGTAACCATTCCTGACGCGGAAGATGGAAGGTCAAAGGCAGCACTGATTCCCATGATCAATCTTTACAATGATCTGGACAAGAGCACGCAGCAGGAGAGAATTGCAACTTATCTTGAAGAATTAGACAACATCGACCCGCAGGCCCTGCATAATGAATGCCACGGTTCGATTGAACATGCATATGATCCGCAGACCTGTGTGTTCGGTGCTACGGATATTGCAGGAAAACGTGTAATGTTCTCCCTGCCTTCGGAACAGATTAAAAAGGGTCTGGGCAGCGGTGAAGCCCGTGCACAGAAATTAACCAATACAGTCGAAGCTATGGATCAGCTTCTTACGCTCTGCTACCAGCATAAAGGCGTGAGCGATGACGAAACGCTGGTAAACAACAAGAAGGCAAATGCAGGAAACGAGATGCCGGTGAGCCGGATCAACATCCGTTACCAGCGAATGTTTGAAGGTGCCTTTATGTATGCCGGCGGAGCCCACATCGGTATCGGCTGGGGATCTTCTGCCGGCATGATGGCAGGAGTACCGGTAAAAACGGACGCTAAAGGCAAATACCAGTCCGGAAGTCTGTTTGGCTGGGGCATTGCCCATGAAATCGGCCATGAGATTAACGAAGGCGCATACGCTGTAGCTGAAGTGACCAATAACTACTATGCACAGCTGGCAAAATCAAGGGATACGGATGCAACCACACGTTGGGGTGATTATTCCAAGGTTTACGAGAAAGTAACCTCCGGCGCAAAAGGACCGGCTTCCAACGGTGCCGTTCAGCTGGCAATGTACTGGCAGCTGCATCTGGCCTATGATAAGGATTATAACTTTAAGATTTATGATCGTTATCAGGAGCAGTTTGACAGCCTGTTCTTTGCACGTATGGATTCCTATGCAAGAGGCTCGGTAAAAGCACCTGCACCAAAGGGTGTTGCCTTAAAGGTCGATGGCGATAAGGACAATAATTTAATGCGTCTGGCCTGTGCCGCGGCACAAAAGGATGTTTTGGAATTCTTTGTGCGCTGGGGAATGGAGCCGGATGCCCTGACCAAAGCCTATGCTGCACAGTTCCCGAAAGAAACCAGGGCAATCTGGCTGGCAAGCGATGATAAGCGTGTGAGGGTGCTGGAGGCCGGAAAAGATCCGGGAAGCGAAAGCTACAGTGCCGTGGTCGACGGAAGTGTTTCCTATGACGAAAACGACGATAACAATACGGTTCATATTGAACTGACAACCAGTGATTCTTCGGATAAGTTCATCGGCTATGAAATTTTCCGCATTGAACAAAAAGGAGAAGAAACCATTCGTACAGCGGTAAAATTTGTTCCGGCAGACGGAACAGGTACGGCAGTGACAGAGGATGTAATAGCCACGATTAATAACCGTGCATTTACCTACGAGGTGGTCGGTTATAATCTCTGGCTGCAGCCGACAAAGCCGGTAAAAATTGGCCAGGCCAGGGTATCCCACAGCGGAAACATGGATCAAACCAACTGGTCGGCAGTCACAAATATGCTCTCCGATAATCCGCCGTTACCTGGTGAGGGTGAGGACGAAGAACCGGATGCCGTAAGGGATGATGCTATTTTATGTGTAATTGACGGTGATAACGGAACTACCTTTACAGGAAAGACCACGGAAACCTTTAATGCGGACGGAACCAAAACACCGGCTGCAGATCCGGAAGTAGTGATTTACTTAAACGGTGAAGAAACCCTGACTGCACTGGAATATCAGCTGGCCGACGGCGAAAGCGGGGCGATCGGGAAATTTACGATTGAAGTCAGCGCCGACGGTACGACCTGGACGAAGGTTCCGACCGAAAAGGATGTCTTTAATCTTTCCGGGACAACCGATAGCGGAGCAAAAGTTCAGAAGGTTGTATTCAGCAAAAAGAATGCAGTCAGCGGAAAGTATGAACTTTGTACTTACGATGCATCGATGGTGAAATTAACGGCTGTAGGCCAGGCAGGAAAGACGATTTCGATTTCGGAGATTGTGCTTTTCGGTCAGACCGGAGATCGGATTGACTGGGTTAGTAACGGTGTCGGATACCTGAAGGAAGACTATGTAAATCCCAAGAATCCAGCCGAAAAACTAATTTCCAAAGGCTCTCTGATTTTCACCGGAGAATATGCCGGAAATCCTGCCTATAATGTTGTTCTTCTCTGGGATGAGAATAATAAGGTTGTCGGCGGAAAGAACGGCGAAGAGATTAAAGCCGGACAGCTGATTTTCGCTCCTGATCCGGGAGAAGGTGATTTAACCAGAGTTGAAAAAGGAAAATGGGTATATTACATTGATGCGGCAGATTTAGGCGGAGTAAATCTCCCTGCAAAAGTCCGGGCAGAGCTTTATCGTGTGGATAATGCCCTTACCAATGAGGGGCAGCGTCTGGTAAGTTCGACCGTATTTATCGATATGCCGAAAACGATTCCTGAAATTTTATTAGAGGGAACGGATTTATCCCAAGCTTCCGTTAAAAAGGCAGCAGAAAAAGGAGAAACACCATAATGAAAAGAAACATTATCGCCCCAAGACGGGGAAAACACAAGGTTTTTCGTGCAGCAGCCAGCTTAACGGCTGCTGCGGCAGTGCTTTTTTTCAATGTTGTCAATGTCTGGGCGGCAGATGATTTTATTACGCTGAGAGATGCGGGCAGGGTTGACGAGAAAAAAGCTGTGGGCATTACGCTTCAATTAACCGATGGCGAGCATTTTGACGAGAGTGCAACTTTTCAGGTAACTTTCTCTCTGAAAACCAGGGACGGAAACGCAGTTTCTAAAGAAGACTGCAGTTTTGTCTTTGATTCCGGGCTGAGCAGTACGGACGGAGATGCCGTGGTTCAGGATTTTACTTATCTGGAAGACGGAAAAGTCCGGATGATTGTTTCCGGAAGGAAAAACGCGGACGGAAGCGGGGGAATATTAAATAAGAAGCTTCCGCTTCCCCTGGGAAAGCTTGCAGTGACGGTAAGAAATCAGGATGTGATGATTACCCCGGTTACCGAAGAATGTAAAGCTGTTGACGAGCACGGCCTTCTTGTTGCCATATCTGATTTTGGCAGCCGGGATGCCTATGTACTGAAAGCCGCAGGCCAGACGTCCGGAGGCAGTTCCGGCGGTGGCGGCGGTGGCGGCAGCCGAAGAGTCGGCGGAGGCTCGGGAGCGAGCAGCCGTGGTCCTGTGGAAACCAAGGGCGTATGGCAGCAGGGTGCAAACGGTACCTGGCTCTTCCTTGCCGACAGCGGCTACTATGCCGTAGATACATGGATTTATGTTCAGGGAAAATGGTATCGGATGGGTGCAGACGGCGTTATGCTGACCGGATGGTATGAAGAAAACGGCGTGTGCTACTTCCTCAATGCCAACGGTGCCATGGAAACCGGATGGCAGCTTCTCGACTCGTTCTGGTATCTGTTCGGCGACGACGGAGCTATGAAAACCGGCTGGCAGAAGGTGAATGAAAAGTGGTATTACCTTAATCCTGTCCGCCCTGTGCCGCAGCTTGTTCTTGACAGGGCTACCGGCGTAGTGCTTACCGACCCTGTAACCTTTGCACCGATTACGACAACGGAAGGGCAGATGAGTTACGGCGAGATGTACCGGAATACAGTAACTCCCGATGGCTACCGTGTAGATGATACCGGGGCATGGGTGAACTAATCCATACCATCGGCCAATAAGCAAATAGGTGAAAAAGCAGAAGAATAAAGAAACTGCTTATCACCAGGTGCTGTGCTGTACAGATAAAGTTTGCTGTGCAGTACAGCACTTTTTATATTTTATCGTTGCTAAATTTACAGTTGCAATTCTTCTGACAATGCATTATAATCGAGTACATCCTTGTATTCATTTTTAAAGTAAATTATAGTAAGTAAAGGAAGTGGCAGCACATGGTATTTAGTTCGATCCTTTTTTTATGGGCATTGTTCCCGGTGATTTTAGTTATTTATTATCTTCCCCTGCCCCGGAGCAAAGCTGAACATCGCCTGAAGTTTCAGAATTTTATGCTGGTGGTATTCAGCTTGTTTTTTTATGCCTGGGGGGAACCGAAATATATCTTTCTGATGCTGTTTTCTGTACTGATTAATTTCAGCTTTGGACTGCTGATTGAACAGAAAAAGCAGAAATCTCTGCTGCTGGCATTCTGTGTGGCGGCAAACCTTCTTCTCCTGGGCTATTTTAAATACTTTAACTTTTTTGTGGAAATCTGGAATCAGCTTGCGGGGAGTACAGCGCAGCTTTCGGTAAAAACCGTAGCTCTTCCTATCGGTATTTCCTTTTACACCTTCCAGGCGCTTTCCTATGTGGTGGACGTGTACCGGGGAGAGAACCGGGCACAGAAAAGCTTTCTCTACATGATGCTGTATATTTCTTTCTTTCCCCAGCTGATTGCCGGGCCTATTGTAAAATACCATGATATTGAACGTCAGATTGAAGATCGCAGGGTGACGCCGGATGATTTTTGCTATGGAATTAAGCGCTTTATCCTTGGTCTGGGAAAAAAGGTGATTTTATCCAATACCTTTGCGGAAGTGGTTGATCTTGCATTTGCCTACCATCCGGCAAATCTTTCCCGACGCCTGCTCTGGGGCACGGCCATTCTCTATATGCTGCAGATTTATTTTGATTTTTCCGGCTACTCGGATATGGCTATTGGACTGGGAAAGATGTTCGGCTTTTCGTTCCAGGAAAATTTCCTCCTTCCCTATACGGCGACTTCCATTCGGGATTTCTGGAGGAAATGGCATGTTTCTCTTTCAAGCTGGTTTCGTGAGTATGTCTACATCCCCCTGGGCGGGAACCGGAAGGGAACGGTGCGCACCTATATTAACCTGATTGCTGTATTTTTCCTTACCGGGATCTGGCACGGTGCCGGGTGGACGTTTATTATCTGGGGATTTTACCACGGATTTTTTAATATTTTAGAGCGCTGTTTTCTGGGAAAATGGATGGGGAAGGGACGATGGAATATCCTGGAGCATATCTACACCCTGTTTGTGGTGCTGATTGGCTGGGTGATCTTCCGTGCGCCCACGTTTTCCTATGCTCTGGATTATATTCGCTACATGTTTGTTCCCCATGAATGTATGCTGCAGGCGGAGCGCTTCTTTAGTACAAAGGTGACTCTGTACATGATTATAGGTATTTTGGGAAGCGGGATTGTGCAGAGCCTGCTCAGGCAGAAAAACTTCCGCTTTGCAGCAGACAGCAGGATTTCCCTGGCGGGAATGGCTGGCTATATGGCTGTGATGTGGTTATCGCTCATGCTTTTGGTGAATAACACCTATAATCCATTTATTTATTTTCGGTTTTAACCTATCAAGGAAGTTGAAGTACCTGCACTTAAACCACCTGTTTTGCGGTGGACTTTTATCGTAAGTAAAGAGGAAAAGTTATGAAGCAAAAGCTGTTTATTGCACTGTTTATTTTAAGCCTTATCGGGCCGCCTGTAAGCTTTATGCTGGTGAAGGATTTTATTGATACAGAAAATTATGAAAACAGGACACTGGCTTCCTTTCCCCGGCTGGCCTGGGATAATGTTGAACAGATCCCGGGGGAATTTGAGGCATTTCTCAATGACCATGCGCCTTATAAAAACTTTTTTGTCAACCTGAATACTCGTCTGGAAACCAGGTTTTTCGGTGCTGCTTCCGTGGCACCGATTACTGTGGGAACGGATAACTGGCTGTTTTATACTGTAGATGCAGAAGGAGAGGATGCTCTGTCGGATTATCAGCATGTCAATCTGTATACGACAGATGAGCAGGAGGAAATCGCCGGGAAAATTCAGGGTGTTGTCGAGGAGATGGCAGAGCGGGGAATCCGTTTTTATGTATTTGAGGCACCGAATAAAGAGCGCATTTACGGAAAATACATGCCCAAGAGTATTCGCGTCTATGGGCCGAAATCCCGTTTGGACGCCATTATCCCCGAGCTGCAGAATAAGGGGCTTCCGGTGTATGACCTGGCAGATTCCTTACGCAAATATGCCGAGGATTATCAGGTTTTCTGTAAATACGATACACACTGGAATCTGGTTGGCTCCTTTCTTGCCAGCCAGCAGATTTCCCAGGTTGTTTTTGGAAACAGTGTTCCCTTAGAAGAAATAACCATTGTGCCGGGAGATGAAACTTCAGGGGACATGGCTTCTATGCTGAACATGGTAAATGAATTTCATGATGATGTAAGCTTTAGTATTGAGGGCTATCTTCCGGAGATTACAGCAGAAAAGGCAGAACCCAGTGAGCATGAAGGCATTACGGTATTCCATTCCGATTCGCCGAATGAACAGACCCTGCTTGTGATTGCCGATTCCTTTGGCGAGGCGTTAATGCCTTTTTTGCCCAAGCTTTACCAGACCGCTGTTTTTTCTACCTTTACCTCCTATACCCCGGAGCTGTTTTCCTGGTATGATGTGGATGATGTGATTTACTTAAATGTCGAGCGGAACCAGCGCTATTTTGAACGCATCCCTGAGGTGGTAAACGGAACCTATGCAGGAATCGCAGGGGAAGAAGAGAGTGCCGCAGGAGTACAAAATTAGAATTAGTCAGGTTTAGAGTAAAGTTTTGCTGAAAACTACCGATATATTATCCATAAGCTTGAAAGACTGAAAATTTATGGTAAAGGAGGCTCTGAACTATGCGTATAGGCGAAAATACGACACAAAATTACCAATCCATTCTGCAGATGTTAAAGAATCTGAATAAAAATACAAGGAATGATCCCTTTGGAATTTTTCATTCAAATTTCGGCATGAACCAGACGGGCCAGGGAAGCCGTCCGGATATGGTAGAAGTTGTGCCGGGGCATTATTGTAAAAACGATCCCAGAATTATTGCTAATTTCCGGAAAAACTTTGATGAGGATGGGGATTTAATAAACTCTCACGGGGTGGCTGGTATGGACATTACAGGAAAAGACCCGTCCGAGTGGCATAAGATTGTTGAGGTATCCGAGGAAGGCCGGCAGAGTATGTTTGATATGGTCAAGCGGGAGTTTATTCAGGAACAGGGGATTGCAAACGGGGATACGACGCAGAGAAGCGAAGTATTTGCTGCCTATCAGAAAAGCATTCCCAAGGCAGATCGCCTGACAGCAACCTGGACACTGGGACAGTACGAACGGCAGTATAACAAAGCCATGTATGAGGCCGTCCGGGCAAGCAATCCGACCTGGGAACCGGGGCAGTATTTTGATCCTGCTATCTTACAGGGAATAACCCGGGAGTCCGTGGAGGCAAGGATTGTACAGACAGGAACGGATTCTCTGGGCTTAAAGTCCATTGACTGCCTGGCATAGAAGACGTGAGCAAAAGATTAGGATTCATAGAAAGCCAAAACCTGAGAAAAAGCAAGGGTTTTGGCTTTCTGTCGTTTATTATGTTTTTTGTTCGTTTTTTATGCGTTTTTTATGCGGTTCACAGAACAGAAATTCATGAAAACCGCACAGCCTTCATCGTTTTTGCAAAATAAATCATCTCTGCAATCCCCGTAATTGTCCAGGAAAAAACGTAGAGGAGATAGAGAGATTCTATCGTCCGGTAATGGGCAAAAACGGTCCATATCCACAACAGCCGAAATACCGTTGACCCGGCGGTTACGATAAACATGGGAACAATCGTTCGCCCCAGCCCTCTTGAGGCGGCAATGGTGCAGTCCATAAAGGCGCTGACACAGTAGGACAGAGCCATTACGGACAGCCTGCGGATTCCTGCATGCACAACCGCCTTCTCGCTGGTAAACATAGATAAAAACGGATAGCGCAGCAGGTAAATCCCAACGCCTAAAAACAATCCCAGGCCAAAGGAATACACCATACAGATAAAGTAACTCTTCCGGATTCTCTCCCGCTTTTTCGCCCCCATATTCTGTGCGATAAAGCTTGTACAGGCGGTATAAAAAGCTGCCATCATATCATAGACCAGAGGATCGGCATTGGCTGCGGCAGAATTTCCCTCCACCATCACATGGTCAAAGTAATTCACACTGGTCTGGACAAAGAGGTTAGCCACGGCAAAAAGGGCATACTGAAGCGCCGAGGGAATACCGATTCTTAAGACCCGACGCAAAATCAGTCGGTCAATGTGCAGATTTTCTTTTCTAAGGGCAAAGGATTCTTCACTGCAAAGCAAAAGCCGCAGAACCAAAGCCGCGGAAATATACTGGGAGATAATGCTGGCAATGGCTACGCCGCTCACCCCCATCTTACATATAAGGACAAAAAACAGATTTAACAGTACATTTACCACACCGGCAAAGGTCAGGTAATACAGGGGACGCTTCGTATCTCCTGCGGCACTTAACACGGCATTGCCGAAATTAAACATGGCAAGTGCCGGCGTTCCCAGGAGATAAATCCGCAGATAGAGGGAGGCACCGCCAATCAGTTCATCTTTGGTGTGCATTGCCGTAAGAATCAACCCGGCAAAGACAATCCCCAAGAGCATAATGGCAATACCGGAAAACGCCAGCAGAAGCGCCGAGGTATGTACCGTCTTTTTTATGCTGTTTTTATCTTTTGCACCGATGTAGAGCGCCGTCAGTGCGCTGACACCGCTGGAAAGCCCCAGAAGAATCCCGGTGGATAAGGTAAGCAGGATACTTGTCGAACCCACCGCTCCCAGGGCAATCGAACCGGCAAATTTTCCTACGACGGCTACATCCGAAATATTAAAAACAATCTGCAGTATATTGGAAAACATCAGCGGCACGCTGAAAACCATAATCTTTTTCCACAAAGATCCCGTGCACATATCCATCTCATGGCTTTTCATCTTTCTTTATCTCCCGATTTTATTTCCTGCCCTGTGCATTTGGCAAAAGAAGTTTGCGGCTTAGAAGCAGAGGACTTCCCTGACAGAGTCAAATGCAGGCATTTTTCCGGACAGGCTTCTATGCATTTTTTGCACCTTATACATTCGGGTGACGTTGATATCTCTTTAACGGAGAGGGCCAGAGGGCAGGCTTTTTCACAGGTTCTGCACATTATGCAGCTTTCCTCTTCCCAGTGCACCTGCACCAGACTGAAACGGTTAAACCAACCGTAGATTGCCCCAAGCGGACAAAGGTACTGACAAAACGGGCGGTACACTTTTACCGAAAGAATAAGGATGGTAAACAGCAGGCTAAGCTTCCAGAAAAAAAGCCCTCCGGCCTGACTGCGGAGCAGCGGGTTTGCGGCAAGAAGAGGCACGGCTCCAAGCAGGGTTCCCGAGGGACACAGGTATTTACAAAACGCCGGAACCTTGGCAAAACCTTTCCATAAAAACATCGAACCAAGACCAACGAACAGGGCAAGACTGATGTATTTCCCGAATTTAAGCTGCTGATGAAAAGGAAGGCGCTTTCGTTTGGAAAAAAGAGGGATTTTATACAAAAGATCCTGCACAAGACCAAAAGGGCAGAGCCATCCGCAGACAAAACGCCCCAAAAGACTCCCAAACAAAAAGAAAACGCCGAGTACGGCAAAGGGAACCTGAAATCCCTGCTGGTTGAAAAGTGCCTGCAGTGCCCCGAGAGGGCAGGAGCCAATCGCCCCGGGACAGGAATAACAGTTCAGTCCCGGGACACAGGCATATTTTAAGCTTCCCTGATAGATTTTTCCGTGCAGGAAGCCATAAGCATATCCATTCGTAGCGATGGTAAAAGCAATCTGTACCATCCTTCGCAGCTTTTTCATCATATCACCCGATTCCTATACATTCCATGCAAATCATTACAGCCTTTCGCCAGAGCACGTCAAACTGCCCGTAAAAAGATCCAAGGACAAGGAAAAACAGTCCAAGAACCGTTCCCCAAAGCCAGGCAGGCAGCTTGCCAAACAGCTTCAAAGGCAGCTTACAGGTTTTCCAAAAGTGCATTGATTTCTTCCTCCCATGATGCTTTATCCATGGAGCCAACGATGGTATTTAAAAGATTTCCTTCACTGTCGAAGAAAAACGTGGTCGGAACTGCCGATACCTCCGTAAGAAGCGAAAAATACAGGGATTCGTTAAGCAGAAGATGTGTATAATCCGCCCCCGTTTTGGCAACCAGGTCCGCCGCGTAATCCTTCATCTTTTCCTCGGAGTCTTCCTCTACATCGCTGATAACCCCGATAATCTGAAATTCCTCCGGGGAATAATCCGCAGCCAGTTCCCCCAGCTCCGGCATCTCACGCAGGCAGGGGTTACAGTAGGTCGCCCAGACATTAATCATCGTCAGCTTTGAGGAGGAAAAAATCTCCGAAGAAACGGTATTTCCTTCCAGATCCTGTCCGCTAAAGGCAATCTTTACCGAAGCTGTTTCCCCCTCTGCGTCTGTTTTTTCATCGGTTTCGGTTAATCCTTCTACACTGCCTGTTTCTTTTTGCTCTTCTTTGGCAGTTTCGGTATTCTCATTTTGTACTTTATTTTCTAAATTATTTTTATTCCCGCTTTTCTGACTGCACCCGCCAAGAAAAACCGCCGCGATAGCAAGCAGAAGAAGCGTTTTTTTTGCTGTTTTTGGCATGATATTTCTCCTTTATTTTACATCTTATTCATGATATGCGCACCGATACTCTTTGCTTTTTATCCCTGCTTTTTCTTCCTGCGGCACATAGCATCAAGCTTTCTATTCCTGAAGATTTCCCCTTCGGATATGCTCCTGAATGATTTTATCGGTTACTTCAAACAGTTTTTCCGATCCCAGCTTTGTTTTTGTCTGCCGACCGTACACCTGCCGGGCGGATACCTGATGCTCCTTCCAGTCGCCCCCATTATTGCTGTGATTTAACAGTAAAGGCTGCAAATTATCCATGGCGTGAGCAAACTTTGCCTCGGCGGTCTGGTATTCTTCAAACTCGTCAAACAGCGCTGTCAATTCCTGCTTTTGATCTTCCGGCAAAAGAGAGTACAGCTTTTCCTTTGCGGCATCTTCCCTGGCTTTCTGGCTCTTCTTGCCTTCGGTATCATAAGCATAGGTATCCCCGGCTTCGATTTCCACAATATCATGAATTAAGCACATCAGCATCACCCGGGCAATATCCACCTCTTCATTGGCATACTCGCGGAGAAGATAGGCCATAATCGCCATGTGCCAGGCATGTTCTGCATCGTTTTCATTCCTCCCGTGCCCGGACAAATGGGTCTGGCGGAAGATATTCTTCTCTTTATCGATTTCCAAAGAAAATGCAAGTTGTTTCTTTAACCGTTCATCCATCCTGCTTACCACCCTTCATTGATTGTCAGTAGCATTATAGCACAATCTTTTTCTGTGTCAAAGATTTATTTCCAAAAAAACTTTATCTTTATCGTCCTGGTCAATAGACAGGTAGCGCTTGGTTATATCCAGGGAAGAATGGTTGTAAATGGTCATAATTACCGCAGGCGGTGTTCCCTTCTTCCATGCATGATAACCAAAGGTTTTCCGCAGAGAGTGACAGCTGATGATCCCTTCGATATGTAATTCATCCGCAGCCTTTTTGATAATGCGGAAAGCCTGTGTGCGGCTGATGGGACGGTTTCTGCCTTCACGGCTTTGAAACAGATAGTCGCCGGATGACAGGTGAGGAAGTGTTTTTTTTAACTGCTTCAATGCCTGGAGAACCTCTTTATTCAGGGCAATCTTTGTGGTTTTTCCGGTCTTTTGTTCAAGAATATCGATGTGATGAAAGTAACATTTGTTGCAGAAATTATAGACGTTTTCCCACTTTAACAGCAGGAGATCACTGATTCTCAGTGAAGTGTTCATGCCAAGGGTAACCAGGGCATAATTGCGTATCTGATGGCGGTCAAGATAGTACTGTTTTAGTTTCCGGATGTCCTTTAAGCTTTTAATCGGCTGTGTTGTCTGCATGTCCATATGCCTCCGTAATTATATTTGGAAATGGTTTCCATAGCTTTATCATAGCAGTATTTAGGACTGAATTTGCAGATTGGCGGAAAAAATTATGAACCTTATTTGCAGCCTTGGAAGGATAAAATAAATAAATTGCCTGCCTTCCCTTGCTTTTACCAGACCAGCCATGTTATAATAAACTTAACAAAAACAGGACGTAAGCTCTGTAGGGTAATGTTTATCCATGCAGGCGGTTCCTGGTTTTTCCATATTTTAGCTTAGTATCATGGAAGAAAAAACGGGCAGCAGAGGATTGCCTGATAAAATAATTCAGGAAGAGGAGCATAGACATGGAAAAAATATTGATCGTTGATGATAGTCCCACACAGGCAGCCCAGTTAAAGTCAATCTTGGATATGGATTATGATGTTACGGTTGCACAGACAGCGACAGAAGGGCTTTCTCACGCAAGTTCAGGGAAATTTACCCTGGTTCTTCTGGACGTGGTTATGCCGGGGATGGATGGCTTTACGCTGCTGAAAAAACTGCAGGAAGAAATTGTAACCCAGAGTATTCCTGTGATATTGATTACCAGCCTTTCCGATATCGAACATGAGCAGCTGGGACTTACCCTGGGTGCAGTTGACTACATATCCAAGCCGTTTCATCCCTTAATCGTAAAAGCCAGGGTGAATACGCATATTAAGCTGTACCGCTACCGCAAGCAGATAGAATACCAGTCTATGACGGATCAGCTGACCGGGATTGCCAACCGCAGACAGCACGATATTTTCAGTATTATTAAATGGAACGAGGCCACACGCCTTAAAGTTCCGTTTTCTATCTGTATGTTCGATATCGATTACTTTAAATCCTATAACGATACCTTTGGACATCCTGCCGGAGATAAGGTTATTGCTACGGTTGCCAGGGTGATTTCGTCCCATTTGCAGCGCAGCACGGACTTTGTGGCCCGCTATGGGGGAGAAGAATTTGTAGCCTTTTTTATGGGCGGTATGGCAGAACAGGCTTATGAATATCTGAAGAAAATCCGCAAGTCGGTGGAGGAATGCCATATCCCGCACGATCCTGCGACGGCAAAATGGGTAACGATCAGCGCCGGAGGCGTTACATTGATTCCACAGAAAGAAAATTCATATGAGGTTTATCTGAAAATCGCCGACACCATGCTCTACGACGCCAAGCGCATGGGCCGTAATCGGGTGGTCTGGGCGAATGAGAAGATGGAACAGTGGTATGAGGAATAAGAACAGGAATAAAAAAAGAGTTCGGACGGGTCAGGCTTCCGGACTCTTTTTTCTGTGCATGGGTTTGTTTATTTTTGTTGTTGCATGGTTTTGGCTATTTTTATCGTTTAGAAACGAACAGACGGCTTCGATCAGGATTTTGTCACCCATCCGGATTTCTTTTACGCCAATTGTTTTCTTCTGATTAAAATTAAAGCTGAGCATATAGCCTTTGTCCAGATGATAGTGATTCAGATATTCGGTCAACTGTTTTTCGCTCCGGGTGTGGTAGGCATTTTCCCGCCATATTTTTATTTCAATGACAAATTGTTCTCCCTGATAATCAATAATGACATCCGTTCGTTCCAGGTTGCGGGTTCTTGTTTCGATATAGTAATTCCCGCTTCCATTCAGTATCGGCTTTAAATAAAGAAGAAAATAGCGCCTCCCGTCTTCTCCAACAAATTGCTGTTTTCGATCCCCATAGACATCATCAAAATGCGTTACAAATTTCTGCAAAAGCAAATCCATGCGCAGATGACCGGCCTGAATAAACTGGTTTTTATTTTGAAGGGCAGATTTGTAGGTTGCATTTTCCTGCATTTATGTTGAAGATTTTCTTTCTAGTATAACTCGATTTAAATAACCTTACAATTTAAGCATTGGTAGCAGTCTGATTTCTTGGCTTACGTGTCGGCGGTTTG
>ERZ808037.353-NODE-353-length-46286-cov-4.938908_pt1 | contig 46286 bp, 30 predicted proteins | sample MGYA00380190_ERZ808037 | MGnify/ENA primary metagenome ERZ808037 (study PRJEB31490, sample SAMN06133399) | mouse gut metagenome | isolation source: J9 | host: mice | place: China: Chengdu | collected 2015-05 ...
CCCCGGCCCGCAGTTCGCGCTCGCGGCCGCCTGGGAGGCGTGCGGCGTGGCGCGCGACTGGCAGGAGCAGGCGCTGTTCAACACGCCCGCCGGCCGCGCCGCCAACGACCGGCTCGACACGGCGATGCGCCTGTTCGAATACGCGCGCACCGAAGGCGCCGCCCACACGATTGGCGCGTTCATCGAACAGGTGCGCGGCCTGCAGATCGAAGCCGACTCGCTCGCGCATGTGGCGCCGGTCGACGAAGCGGTCACCGTGACCACGCCCGCCGGCGCCGCGGGCCACGCATGGCCGCTCGTATGGCTGCCGGGCGTGCAGCAGGACGTCTGGCCCAACCTCGCCGCGCGCAACACGATGTTCGGCGGCGAAGACCTCGTGGACGTGCTGTTGCACGGCCGGCTCGACGCTATCCAGGACGGCGCGCCCGGCGGCACGGGCCTGCAGGACGTGCTCGCCTCGGAACAGAAAAGCCTCCTCGTGGCGCTCACGCGAGCGAGCGAGCGCGTCACCGTCAGTGCCGTGCTCAACGACGACCTCGCACCGTCCGACTTCCTGTACACCTACCTGCCCGAGCGTTTCGACCGCAGCCGCGACGCCAATCCGCGCTCGCGCCGCTACACGCAGCTCGGCGATGGCGCGCACGAGGCGCTCGACGCCGACGTGCGCGGGCTGATCGCGCTCGCCCGCACCGCGCTCGCCACGCACAGCGCCGGCTCGCCCGAGGCGCGCGACGCGATCGAGGCGCTCGCCGTGCTGGCGAAGAACGGGTTCGCCGCGGCGGACCCTGGCACATGGCCGTTCCTCGATGAGTGGAACGACTCGGATGATGGCGCCGCCGAACCCACGCGCGCGGCCACGCACCGGTCGCGCGCGGCGCACCACACCGCGTCGCCCGAGGCGCGCGCCGCGGCCACCCCAGCCGACCCTTTCGCGCAGCAGGAAGGCAACGTTGTCACGCTGTCGCCGTCCAAGGTGGACCGCCTGTGGAACTGTCCGGTCTGTGCGCGCATGGAGCAGCAGTTCTTCGGCCCGCAGCGCTCCACCGCGGACCAGAACTTCGGCACGATCGTGCACGACATTGCGTGCGAGGCCACGCAACGCGGATGGGACAGGCCCGGCCACCTGCCCGACCTTGCGCCCGATGAGCGCATCGGGCGCATCGCAGACGACATGTTCGCGCTGTACGAGCAGGAGCGTGACGACCCGCTCGACGTCGAAGACATGGAGGAGCGGTTCCGCGCGCTCGCGAAAGACGACGACGCGCGCGGCACCTTCGGGAACATCGCCGCGTATTTCGTCAATTCGAACCTGCCCGGCCGCTATGAGCTGGGCAGTACGGCGCAGTTCGAGGTGGGCACGCTCACCGATGCGAAGGCCGAGGTCGAGTTCACGGCCCGGTTCGGTGTGCCCGAGGTGACGCGCGCCTACAACGCGATCAGCGCTGTGGACCCGGTCAGTGAATCCACGATGGTCGCGTTGATGGGCGCCCTCGTGGGCGGCTGGCCGGACGGCATGAGCGGGGACTTGGTGGTGCGCCTGACCGGGCGCATCGACCGCGAGGAGACGCGCGTGCTTGCAGACGGCACGCACGTGGCGCGCCTCATCGATTACAAGACTGGCCGCAGGCATTCGGGGGCGGACAATTTCAACGACCTGCAGCTCGTGTGCTACCAGCTTTCGCGCATGTTCCCAGAAGAAGGCGAGCCGGCCGGCATGCCCATCGCGCAGAGCACGCTGTTCGACGTGCAGGAGGCCCCGGCCCCGGCCATGCGCGGCGCCAACGCCGAAACCTACTTCCAGGAGCCGCTCTTCCGTGATGGCGCGATCAATGCGCATGCCTTCACCAAGCGCCCCTATGTGACGGCGGTGGGCAAGCTCTTCACACTCGACCTGCCCGACGAGGCGCCGGCGGGCGTGCCACACGAGGCATGGCGGCAGTTCATGGCGTTGCGCGGCACAGTGGCGGTGTGGGCGCTCACGATGATCGCGCGTGTGTTCTACACGGCCGCGGCGAGCCGGTCGGTGCAGATCGAGGCGCACCCGACGGCCGCCCACGCCGCGCATTGCCGGCTCACCGCACTGTGCCCGGCGTGCAACGGGCGCATATCCACCGTGTTCGAGACGAGGGAGGACTAACCATGGCGGCATTCGTTCCCAGCGCCCAGCAGCAGCGCATCATCGGCGCGCCGCAAGACGACGACGTGCTTGTCGTGGCGGGCGCGGGCTCCGGCAAGACCTTCACGATGACGCAGCGCATCATCCACCTCATCGAGACCGGTGTGGCGCCCGAAGGCATTCTGGGCCTCACGTTCACGCGCAAGGCCGCGGCCGAACTGCTCGCGCGCGTCTCGGCGGCCGTGTCGGCGCACTCCGGCGCACGGTCGACGTTCATGAAGCCCGACGTCTCCACATACGACGCGTTCTTCCAGTCGATCGTGCGCCAATACGGCCTGCTCGTCGGATTCGACCAGGAGACACAGCCGCTCAGTGCGGCCGGCGCCGTGCAGCTCGTCAGTGAGGTCATTGGCGCCCATATGGGCGTTGTGCTCGACTCAGGCGAGGATTTCGGCGGGTTCACGAGCCTCGTGGGCCAAGTGCTGCAGTTGTCCAGCGGCATCGCCAACGCGATGATCGGCGAGGGGTGCGAGGACATCGACACGGCGATCGCGCGCATCCGCGCATGGGACAGCCGGTTCATCGCGCGCGCCGACGCGATGCTCGAGGGCCTCGAGGTGCCGGCCGAGCAGCCGCAGCGCCCCAAGCGGCCCACGCAGCGCGGCAAAAAAGGCCCCACCGAGCTCGACAAAGCCAATATGGCACGCTACGAGGCGAGTCTGCGCGACTATGCGGCCGCCCTGCCGCTGTGGCGCGCCGCGCAACTGCGGTCGGTCGCGCGCCGACGCGACACGCTGCTCACGCTCGTGGCGCTGTTCCAGCAGGCCAAGCGCGAACGCCACATGGCGGAGTTCAGCGATTTCACGATCGCCGCGTTCCAGCTCGTCTCGCGCTTCCCCTCGATCGGCGCGCGCTACCGCCGCCGCTACACGCATGTGCTGCTCGACGAATACCAGGACACGTCCACCACGCAGTCGGCGTTGCTCGCCAAACTGTTCCACGCTTCGTCGTCCGACCGTGCGGCGGTGAGCGCCGTCGGCGACCCCTATCAGGCGATCTATTCGTTCCGTGGGGCGAGTCCGGGCGCGTTCCGCCTGTTCCAGGAACAGTTCGGGTTGCGGGAGGACGTCGATCCGCTCCCGCTCACCCAGACGCGCCGCAACGCGCGCGTTGTGCTCGAGGCGGCCAATGACATCACGCGCGTGCTGCGCCGCCACCATGCCCGCCCCGGCAGCGCGTTGACGCGTGAGGTGGGCGTGCAGCCGCTGACGAATGTGGACGATGGGTCGGCGCTCGTCGAAGAGGGCACCGTGGGTGTGCTCGGCTACGCGTTGCGCGGGCAGGAGATCGACGGCGTGGTGCGCTTCGCCCACGAGGCGGTGCTGCGGCACCGGCATCTGGACGTGCAGTACCGCCACCTGCATTGGACCGTCAGCGCGGATTCGGCGCCGAACGAGGGCCCGCATGTGGCGGTGCTGTGCCGCAGTAAGAAGATCATCCCGCTTATCCAGGCGGCGCTCGAACAGTCCGGGCTCTCCACGCTCGCGGTCGGCGCCTCGGCGCTGCTTGCGCGCCCCGAGATCATCGACGTGCTCGGCGTGCTGCGCGTGGTGGCCGACCATGCCGACTCACAGGCCCTCATGCGCCTGCTCGCCACGCCGCGCTTCGGCCTCGGCTCGCGCGACCTGCGCCGGCTCGCGCGACTCGCCGAGCGCCTCAACACGCAGTACCGCTACCGCGCTCTCGTGCAGGCCGGGTTGGGGGTGCCGGACGCCGACTATCAGACGCAATACGCGGCGGTGCGCGAGCATGCGCAGCGCGTGCCGAACGCGGTGTTCGTGGCTGATGTGCTGATGGGCGACGACGCCGACCATCTGATCGACACGAGCACGCTCTCCGATGCCGGCAAGCGCGCCGCCAAGCATGCGGGCGCGGTGCTGCGGCACGTGCAGCGCGCCGCCTATGAGCCGATTGCACATGTGATCCGCGCCGCGGTCCAGGCGCTCAATCTCGATGTGGACATGCTGCTCGCCGCCGGCATCCACGCCGGCGAGACGCCGAACACGGCGGCGGTGCGTGCTCCGATTGACGCGTTGCTCGCCACCGTCGACACCTTTACGCAGGAGATCGCGGTCTCGCAGACACCCACATTGCGCGGGTATCTGGCGTGGATTGACGCGATGGGCTCGCTTGAGGACGAACAGCCGGTGGCTCCCGACGTGCCGGTCGATGTGGTGCTGATGACCGTGCACCAGTCGAAGGGGCTCGAATGGGACGCCGTGGCCGTCGTCGACATGCGCGCGGGCACATTCCCCAGCAAACAGGGCGCCTATCTTGCCATCGACACGGTGCCGGAGAGCGGTGATGACGAGATCATCGCCACCCACGAGGGGGAATGGCGGCCGCCCGAATACCTCGAGCGCGCTCACACATGGCTGTCCGACCCGGCGGCGGTGCCGGTGCCGGTGCGTGTCGACGCCAGCATCCTGCCGCGCTTCCCGCGCACGATGGCGCCGGGGGCCGACCCGTTGGACGCACTCGACGCCATCGAGTCGGCTGAAGAGCTCGAAGACGAGGTGTTCGGCGAACTGCGCGGCGTGCAGGTCGAACTCGGCGAGGCCGGTGAGGACGATGCGCGCCGGTGGGCGTTGACGCAGGAAGAGGAGTACGGGCGCATGGCCCATGCCGACGAACGCCGGCTCATGTATGTGGCGCTCACGCGTGCGCGTTCGGAGGCGTTGCTCACGTACAGCCGCAGCAACGGCGATGGGCTGGCCACGAGCGGTGACGAACGGCAATCCGGCAAACCGTCGAATTTCTGGACCGAAGTGCGCGATGCGCTGGGCAGGCGTAAGGATTGCGCCACCGAACCGGGCAATGTGCATACGGAGGGCGAGTCGCTCGCGGCGCGCGGCGAGGAGCTGCCGGAAGGCTTCTTCGTGGGCGCGCACGCACAGGAATTCGAAGACGCGGTCGTCGGCGGCGCATGGAACGCGGACGCGGGCGACCAAGGTCAGACCCTGCACCTGCCGTGGCCATTCACACTGAGCGCGCCGATGCTCGCATGCCTGCGCAACGGCGTGGATGAGGTGCGCGAGGCGATGGACGCAGAAGGGGTGCCGGCCGGCCCGACGGGCGTATTGACGCACCATGCGCTGCGCCTCGCCGGCGACGCCGACCTGGGCCCGATGCCAGACATGCCCACCGAGCAGATCATGCGGCTGCTGCGCGCCAAGGCGCAGCGTGTGCTCGCCGCGCAGCGGCTCAACGCCACCACGATCCAGGCGAACGCGAACGACCATGACGACTACGCGCGCCGCGATTTTGTGCGCGGCGTGCTGCGGCCGATCCCGCAGATGTCGTCGCCGGCCGCGCAGGCGGGCACACGTCTGCACGCCTGGGCCGAGCGCTTCCTGCTCGCCGGGCGCCCCGGTGAGACGGCCACGCGCGCGTCGATGGAAGCCGATGTGCGCGCGGCGCTCTCCCAGACCAGCGAAGCGCGCGGCGAGGACCACGACGTGCTCGTATGGGCCGAGCGGCTCATCGGTTCGCCGTGGGCGCAACGCGAGCTGGCGGGTGCCGAACAGAGCATCGTCGCGGCGCTCGACGGTGTCGGCAATCTGGTGCAGGGCAAGCTCGACGCGGTGTTCGTCGGCGGCGTCGACCCCTCGGATGAGTCCAAGGACTACACGGTTGTCGACTGGAAGACCGGCGCGCGCCCGCGCAACGCGGCCCAGCGCGCGCAGAAGCTCAAACAGCTCGATTTCTACCGGCTGCTGCTGTCCAAGGAACGCGGCGTGCCGCTCGAGCGTATCGACGGCGCGCTGTATTACCTGAGCGAACCGGACGAGGCGCGCCGGCAGATCGTGGCCGAACCGAAGGGCGAGGCGCAGATTATGGAGGAGCTGCGCCAAGGTGTGCCCGAGGTCTCCGACGTGGACTGAGCGGGGCGTCCGGCGCATCGACCCTGCTGGGTACACTCGAGCGGGAGCGCGCCGATGAACCGGGAGCCCACTGCAGGTGCAGGGGCGCCCGGAGTGCAGGGGAACGCACTGCACTGGCTGCGCGGCACAACTGAACCACCGGCATGCGTGGGCGGGCACACATGCGCAATGCGTAATCCAAAGGAGCAATGCACATGGGCGCCAACAGCGAACCCCACATCTCAGCAGACGCATACACCGCACGCACACCCGCCGTGAGCTACCGGCCGATGGACTGGAACGACCTCGACACCGTGGCCGCGTGCTTCGACCGCGTGTGGCCGCAGGGGCCCGCGCTCGCCGGCACGCCGACCGCGCTGCTTGTGGCCCGCTACCTGACCCTGCACTATCTGGAGCAAAGCACATGGTCGAACGTGGCGGTCACGGCCGAAGGCGACCTCGCGGGCATCACGCTCGCCCGCGTGGTGGGCCGGCCCACCATGTTCCCGCAGGCGCATGAGGAGTTCCTGCGCACGCGCGCACTGCTGCTCGCCGATCCGCGCGGCGCCGCGACCGTCACGATGTTCGAAGATGGGTTCTTCGTGCGCGAAGGCATCCTCGAAGAAGACAGCGATGTGACCGCCACCACGCAGGCGGAGCTCGAACTGTTCATGGTCAACCCCGACGTGCGCGGGGCCGGCGTCGGCGGCGCGCTGTGGCGCCAGCTGCTCGCCGCCCTGCGCTCGATGGGCGTGCGCGCGTTCTTCCTGCACACCGATTCGAGCTGCGACTTCGGGTTCTACGACCACAAGGGACTGAGCCGCGTGGCCGAGCGCCTCGCCGCCGACCATCCGGAAGACGCCGATCTGGCGCCCGGCATGAACACCGACGACCAGTTCATCTACCGCGCCGACCTCGCGAGCGGCGCGCTCGGCGGCGCGTTCCGCGGCACGCAGGGCGAGGTGTGCGGCGCATGAGCACGACTACCGCAACGCGTTCCCCATACGCGCGCATGTTCGCGCTGCCCGGCGCCAAGGCGTTCTGCCTGTCGGCCGCCCTCGCGCGCCTACCGATGAGCATGATGAGCCTCGGCATCGTGCTCGCGCTCAACCACCTGTACGACAATTGGACGATCGCCGGGTCGATGAGCGGCGCGTACATCCTCGCCGTCGCGGCCGTCACGCCGTTCTACGCGCGCCTGTTCGACCGCTTCGGCCAGCGCAAGGTGGGTCGCACCGCGCTCGCCGTGCAGGTCGTGGCGATGCTCGTGTTCGCGTTCAGCGCGCTCGCCCGCGTGCCGATCCCGCTGCTGTTCGTGCTCGCGCTCGTCATGGGCGCCACGCAGTTCTCGTTCGGCGCGCTCGTGCGCACACGCTGGACGTACCTGCTCGAACGCACCGGCAACATGGACCTGCTCAACACGGCCTATGCGCTCGAATCGGCGATCGACGAGATCGTATTCATCTTCGGGCCGATCCTCGCGGCCACGCTCGCCACCTCGGTGCACCCTGTCTCGCAGCTGTTTGTGCCCACTGCCGCGTGCGCGATCGGCGGGGCGGTCTTCTTCTCGCTCAAACGCTCGGAGCCTCCCGTGTTGCGCGCTGTGGCGACGACCCCGGTGGCGTCCGATGACATGGAGCTGCGCATCGCGCGCGGCGAATTCGACGACGCCGCGCAGCGCGGCGGCGCGCCGCAGGATTCCCTGCGCAAACGCAACTCGCTCGCCGCGTCGTCGCGCAAGGCGACGCGCAACGTGCTGCTGTACGCCGGCATCCTGCCGCTCATGCTCACGTTCATCTGCTTCAACATGAGCTTCACGACCTTCGACGTGTCGATCACGGCGGCGATGGAACACGACCATCTCGACCAGTTCCTCGGCCTACAGCTCGCGATGATCGCCGTCGGCTCGTGCATCGGCGCGCTGTACTTCGGGTCACGCCAGCACCGTGGCCCGCATTGGCGGCGCATGATCGTGTGCCTGGCGATCCTCGCGGTCGGCTTCGCGTGCATGCGCTGGACGATGGACAACTACTTCGTGCTCGGTGCCGTCGAACTGCTCTCGGGCCTCGTCGTCTCGCCGCTGTTCGCCACCGGCAACCTCATCGTCAGGGAGACGGTGCCCGAGCAGTCCCTCACCGAAGGCCTGTCGTGGCTCACAACAGCAGGTCAGATTGGCGCCTCGCTCGGCTCACTGCTCGGCGGCGTGATCCTCGACCACATCGACGCCCACGCCGGCGTCATGATGACGTGGGTGTACACGGCCGCCGCGATCCCCTTTGCCCTGCTCGGTTGGTGGGTGTTCACGCGCAAGGCCGCTACACTGGACGTGGAACAAGACGCACCCACGCATACAACAGAAAGGCATGCATCATGATTCGAGTTTCGGTGGTAGGGGCCAAGGGCCGCATGGGATCGCACGTCGTGGCCGCGGTGGAAGGCGCAGCGGACATGCAGCTCTCGCTCGCGCTTGACGCCGGCGACGACCTGACGGCGATCAGCCCGGAGAACACCGACGTCGTCGTCGAGTTCACCGTGCCGTCGGTCGCGCTCGGCAACGTGCTCACGCTCGTCAAGCAGGGCGTCAACGTCGTCGTCGGCACCACGGGCTGGACCGAAGACAAGCTCAACCAGGTCTCGGCGGCGCTCACCGAAGCCGGCAACCCGGACCAGAGCGTGTTCATCGCACCGAACTTTGCGATCTCCGCCGTGCTCGCCGACCACTTCGCGCGCGTGGCCGCCCCGTATTTCGAATCCGCCGAAGTCGTGGAATTGCACCACCCGAACAAGGTGGACGCGCCGAGCGGCACCGCGATCCACACCGCGCAGGGCATCGCCGAGGCGCGCGCCGCGGCCGGTCTGGGCCCGGTGCCCGACGCGACTGAGACCGACGGCGGCTCGCGTGGCCAGGTCATCGACGGTGTGCATGTACACGCCGTGCGCCTGCGCGGCCTCAACGCGCACGAAGAGGTGCTGTTCGGCAACGCCGGCGAACAGCTCACGATCCGCGCCGACAGCTTCGACCGCATCTCGTTCATGCCCGGCGTGCTGCTCGCCGTGCGCAACGTGGACGGCGCAGGCCACCCGGGCCTGACGGTCGGGCTCGACAAATTCCTCGACCTGTGATCGACGCCGTAGGGCGTGCGCCTGTGGCGGGGTGCCCGCCGGCGCACGCCCATCGGTGCGTAAGTTGATGCGCATACGCTCAACTTGCGCACTTTCCCCAACGCTGAAGAGACGTTTTCGGCGTCCTAACCCAACAGTACCGTTGCACGTATGACTGACGGAACCATGCACCTTCTTGACCCAGCCCCGTTCGGGCGCATCCTGCCCGCGATGGTCACCCCGATGAAGTCCGACGGCGCGGTGGATTACGACGCCGCGCAGACGATCGCCCGCCAGCTGGTGGCCGACGGCGCGGACGGCATCGTCGTCAACGGCACGACCGGCGAATCGCCCACCACGCACATGGACGAAAAGGTCGAGCTGGTGCGCGCCGTCAAGGATGTGGTGGATGTGCCGGTCATCTCCGGCGCCGGTTCCAACGACACCGCGCATACCGTGCGCATGGTCGAGCAGACGCAGGAAGCGGGCGCCGACGCGGTGCTCGTGGTCTGCCCGTACTACTCACGCCCCTCACAGCAGGGCATTTTCTACCATTACCGCGCCGTCAACGAGTCGGCGGACAAGCCGATCATCGTCTACGACGTGCCCGGGCGCACCGGCGTGCGCATCTCGCTCGACACATACTGCCACATCTCCGAACTCGACCATGTGCGCGCTGTCAAGGACGCGACCGGCGACATCGCCGGCGCCGTGCGCAAGCGCCTCGAAACCGGCCTGACGTGGTATTCGGGCGACGACGCGCTCTTCCTGCCGTTCCTTTCGATCGGCGCCGTCGGCATCATCTCGGTCGTGGCCCATGCCGCCGCCGGCCCGCTGCGCGACCTGGCCAACGCCTTCGACCGCGGCGATGTGCACCGCGCGCAGGCGCTCGCCAACCGCATCGCCCCCGCGATTGACGCGATGAACGGCACCGGCTTCCAGGCCGTGATGGCCAAGGCCGCGCTCAACGTGCGCGGTCTGCTCGAATGCACCGAGATGCGTCTGCCGAATGTGGTCCCGAGCGCCGAGCAGATCGACGTGGTCAAGGCCGGGCTCAAGGCGTCCGGGCTGCTGTGACACCCAATGGCCGCGCGTGCCCGCGGCCGCACTGATTCCTTGCCGTCCGCATAGGCGGACGGCACTTATTGAAGAAAACGAAAACACCATGACAGAAACACAAGAACAAACGCCGCGCAAACACGTGCGCGGATCGAAGAAGAAGACGGCCGCCAAGGCAAGCGCCAAGACCACCGCGAAGACGGCCAAGTCGGGTGCCAAGGCAACCGCCACGCGCAAGCGCGCCGGCAAGGGCGCCAACACCACGCCGCAGTACGGCGACAACGCCGCCAAGGGCAAGAAGCTCGCCACGTCGGACACCAACGACACCAACCGCATCGCCCCGCCGAAGTACCGCAAGGGCTCGATGCGCATCGTGCCGCTCGGTGGCCTTGGCGAAATCGGCCGCAACATGAACGTGATCGAATACAACGGCCACATCCTGCTCATCGACTGCGGCGTGCTCTTCCCCGAAGAGGAGCAGCCGGGCGTCGACCTGATCCTGCCCGACTTCAACTACATCAAGGACCGCCTCGACAAGGTGGATGCGCTCGTGCTCACGCACGGCCACGAAGACCACATCGGCGGCGTGCCCTACCTGCTCAAGCTGCGCAAGGACATTCCGCTCATCGGCTCCAAGCTGACGCTCGGCTTTGTGGAGGCCAAGTGCAAGGAGCACCACATCGAACCCGAGACGATCCAGGTCGAAGGCCGCGACAAGCTCAAGGTGGGCCCGTTCAACCTCGAATTCGTGACGGTGACCCATTCGATCCCCGACGCGCTCGCCGTGTGTGTGCGCACGCCTGCCGGCTCGCTCATCGACACCGGTGACATCAAACTCGACCAGCTGCCGCTCGACCACCGCGTCACCGACCTGGTGGAGTTCGGCAAGCTCGGCGAACAGGGCATCGACCTGCTCATGATGGATTCGACGAACGCCGAAGTGCCCGGATTCGTCAAGCCCGAGACCTCGATTGGCCCGGCGCTCGACCAGGTGTTCGCCACCGCTACACGCAAGATCATCGTGGCGAGCTTCTCGAGCCATGTGCACCGCGTGCAGCAGGTGGTGGATGCCGCCCACAAGTACGGCCGCAAGGTCGTGTTCGTCGGCCGTTCGATGGTGCGCAACATGGCCATCGCCGCCGATCTGGGCTACCTGCACCTGCCGGAGGACACGGTGATCGACCTGAAGAAGGCCAAGGATTACCCCGACAACAAACTCGTGTACATGTGCACCGGCTCGCAGGGCGAACCGATGGCCGCGCTCGGCCGCATCGCCGACGGCAACCACCGCGACATCACCATCAACGAGTTCGACACGGTCATCCTGGCCAGCTCGCTGATTCCCGGCAACGAGCACGGCGTGTACAAGGTGATCAACAAGCTCGTGCAGCTCGGCGCGCGCGTCGTCAACCGCGACAACGCGGCCGTGCACGTCTCCGGCCACTGCAACGAAGGTGAGCTGCTGTACATGTACAACATCGTCAAGCCGAAGAACGCGATGCCGATCCACGGCGAGAACCGCCACCTCGTGGCCAACGGCCTGATCGCCGTCAAGACCGGCATCGACCCGGAGAACGTGGTGCTCGCCGAAGACGGCGACGTGGTCGACCTCTACCACGGCAAGGCCGCGATCGTCGGCTCCGTGCCGTGCGGGTACATCTACGTGGACGGCGACTCGGTCGGCGAACTGACCGACGACGAGCTCGAAAAGCGCCGCATCCTCGGCTCCGAAGGCTTCGTCTCGTGCTTCGCGGTCGTCGACACCGACGCGAAGGACGTGATCTCGGGACCCAAGGTGTATCTCAACGCCGTGGCCGAAGACGAGAAGTCGTTCGAAAAGGTGCGCCACCAGATCATCGAGCAATTGCAGGACGCGATGATGGGCGGCACGAAGGACGTGCACAAGCTGCAGCAGATCATGCGGCGCACACTCGGCAGCTGGGTGGCGCGCGAACTGCACCGCAAGCCGATGATCGTGCCTGTCGTGGCGGATGTCGCGGCCGACATGGAGAGCATGGAGACGTACTCCGACTGACAGGCGGCATGCCGGCGCGCACAGGTCCCAGACCGTGCGCGCCGGTGCTTTGCGTGGAAGAACCATCAAGAAGAACCTACGGGAAACAGAACAGAAGACAGTGAGGAGCCAAACATGCCGGGAGCGAATCTGACCCGCGTCGAAGCGGAAGAACGCAAATCCATCGTGCAATACCCCATCCACTACAGTGTGGACCTCGACCTGACGCAAGGCGACACGACCTTCGTCTCCACATCCACGATCCAGTTCGGCGCCAAGGCGGGGGAGAGCACGTTCCTCGACCTCATCGCCGACGAAGTGACCTCGGTCACGCTCAACGGCGAATCCGTGGAGCCGGGCGAAGTGTTCGCCGACGACCGCATCGCCCTCAACAACCTGCGTGAGCGCAACGAGGTCGTCGTCACCGCCGTGTGCCGCTATTCGACGACCGGCGAAGGCCTGCACCGCAGCGTGGACCCCTCCGACGGCAACGTGTACCTGTACTCGCAGTTCGAAGTGCCGGACGCGCGCCGCGTCTACGCCGTCTTCGACCAGCCCGACCTCAAGGCCGTGTTCCGCTTCTCCGTGCTCGCGCCGTGCTCGTGGATCGTCACGTCGAACATGCCGGTCGAACGCACCGAAGACACCGACCAGATGACGCTCGACGGCACGCTCGGCACCAAGCCCGCCGAGCACGCCAAGCGCTGGACCTTCGCGCCCACGCCCACGATGAGCTCGTACCTCACCGCGATCTGCGCCGGCCCGTACGCCGAATGGCACACCACGTACCAGAACGAGGACGGCCGCACGATCCCGATGGCGCAGTACTGCCGCCAGGCGCTCAAAGACGACTTCGCGAAAGACGTGGACTACCTGTTCGACATCACCAAGAAGGGCTTCGCGTTCTACGCGAAGACGTGGGGCGTGCCATACCCGTACGCGAAGTACGACCAGATCTACGTGCCGGAATACAACGCCGGCGCCATGGAGAACATCGGCATGGTCACGATCCGCGACTCGTACGTGTTCTCGTCGAAGGTGACCGACGCGCTCGCCGAACGCCGCGTGGTGACCGTGCTACACGAGCTCGCGCACATGTGGTTCGGCGACTATGTGACGATGAAGTGGTGGAACGACCTGTGGCTCAACGAGTCGTTCGCCGAGTTCACCTCCACGCTCGCCACCGCCGAAGCGACCGAATGGAAGGACGCATGGGCCACGTTCTGCTCGGGCGAGAAGAGCTGGGCGCTCAACCAGGACCAGCTGAGCACCACGCACCCGATCGTGGCGCCGATCAACGACCTCAACGACACCTACGTGAACTTCGACGGCATCACCTACGCCAAGGGCGCGTCCGTCCTGAAGCAGCTCGTGGCCTACGTGGGGCGCAGCGAGTTCTTCGAAGGCATCAACCACTACCTGTACCGCCACGCGTACTCGAACGCGACGCTCAACGACCTGCTCACCGAGCTCGAAGGCACGTCGGGCCGCGACCTCAAGACGTGGAGCGCGCAGTGGCTCGAACAGGCGGGCATCAACACGATCGCCACCGACCTGCACACCGCACAGGACGGCACGATCAGCGAGCTCACGCTGCACCAGTTCGCCCCCACCGACCACCCCGTGCTGCGCGAGCACCGCCTCGCCGTCGGCTTCTACAACGAGGACGAGGAGAGCGGCAAGGTCGTGCGCACCGACCGCATCGAACTCGACGTGGACGGCGAAGCGACCACGGTCACCGAAGCCGCCGGCAAGCCGCGCCCGCAGTTCCTGCTCACGAACGACGACGACCTGACGTACACGAAGCTGCGCTTCGACGACGAGTCGCTCGCGTTCGCCACCGCGAACCTGTACCGGTTCGACGACGCGCTCGCCCGCGCCGTGATCTGGCTCGCGCTGTGGGACATGACGCGTGACGGCGAGCTCGCCGCCTCCGACTTCATCGGCACGACGCTCAAGCTGCTCTCCACCGAGACGGAGTCCACCACGTTCCGCTATGCGCTCGCGTGCCTGTCCACGACCGTGTGGCACTACACCGACCGCACCAAGCGCGCCGCGATCGCACAGCACACGGCGCAGGCGCTGCTCGACCTGGCCAAGCAGGCACCCGCCGGTTCTGACATGCAGTTCCAGCTCATCAGCGCCTACCTGACGTACGGCGTCGAAGGCGACAGCGCGTTCGCCGACACCGTGCGCGGACTGCTCAGCGGTTCGCTCGTGCTCGAAGGCCTGGAGCTCGACAACAACTTCCGCTGGTCGCTCGTGCGCGCCCTCTCGTCGATCAACGCGATTGACGAAGCGGACATCCAGCAGGAGCTCGAGAGGAAAGACACGACCGAGAACCGCGAATTCGCGCTTGCGGCCCGTGCGGCGCGCGCGACTGCAGAGGCGAAGGCGTGGGCGTGGAACGAAGCGATCCACGACGAAGTGCTGACCAACGCGCAACTCGAGTCGGTGGCCGGCGGATTCGCCTCCACACCGAGCCAGGAGCTCGCCGAGCCGTATGTCAAGGAATACTTCGACAGCGCGGAATGGATCTGGAACCACAAGACCTTCCACATGGCCGAGGCGCTGCTTGAGGGCCTCTACCCGCGCTACGCGGACCCGGCCACGCTTGTGGAGCTGGGCGACAAGTGGCTCGCCTCGCATGCGGATGCGGACAACGCGCTGCGCCGCCTGATCAGCGCCAACGTGGAAAGCTCGCACCGCACCAAGATGGTGGCCGACTTCAATGCTTCGCTCAACGACGACATCGATGAGTGACGAAAGGCGATAGTCACAAGCGCTACCGATGTTGGGGCCTGTGCCGTCCATGACGGCACAGGCCCCAACCGCATCCACCGCCGTTTCGCTCGCCATCGCAAAGGCCGAACGGTGCAGTAGAATCGTGCACGTGTGGTCCGGCCGCATGGTATGGCAGGGCCTGTTTGATGCATAAGTGAGGACGATATGCCACGTATGTTTGGAACCGATGGTGTTCGAGGGCTTGCCAACCGTGATCTGACCGCCCAGCTCGCGCTCGATCTGGGCGATGCGGCGGTGCGCGTGCTCGGCAGCGACAGCGCACGCCCGGAGCAGCCGACAGGCCGGCGCCGCGCGCTGATCGGACGCGACACCCGCGTTTCGGGCGATTTCCTCTCCAACGCGCTCGCCGCAGGCATGAGCGCCGGTGGTTTCGACGTCATCGACGCGGGCATCATCCCCACCCCGGGCGTCGCGTACCTGACGAGTGTGCTCAACGTGGAGATGGGCGCGGTCATCTCCGCCTCGCACAACCCCATGCCGGACAACGGCATCAAGTTCTTCGCGCGCGGCGGTTTCAAGCTGCCCGACAGCAAGGAAGGCGAGATCGAAGACGTGCTCGGCCAGGATTGGGACCGCCCCACCGGCGCGGGCGTCGGCCGTGTGAGCCATGACTCGAACACCGCGACCAACATGTACATCGACCATCTCGTGGCCACGATCGCCCCGATCGTCGACGGCACGCAGACCAAGCCGCTCAAGGGTCTGCGCGTCGTGGCCGACTGCGCGAACGGTGCGACCTCGGTCGTGGCGCCCGAGGCGTTGCGCCGCGCGGGCGCGGACGTGGTGGTGATCAACGCGTCGCCGGACGGCTACAACATCAACAAGAACGCCGGATCCACCCACCCCGAGCAGCTGCAGGCCATGGTCAAGGCCTCGCAGGCCGATCTGGGCGTGGCCTTCGACGGCGACGCCGACCGCTGCCTGGCAGTGGACGAAGACGGCACGCTCGTCAACGGCGACCAGATCATGGGCATCCTGGCGCGCGCCAAGCAACGCGAAGGCAAGCTCAATCACAACACGCTCGTCGTGACCGTGATGAGCAACCTCGGCCTCAAGCTCGCGCTCAAGGACATGGGCATCACCACCGTGCAGACCAACGTCGGCGACCGCTATGTGCTCGAAGAGATGCTCAAGGGCGACTATTCGCTCGGCGGCGAACAGTCGGGACACGTCATCAACCGTGAATTCGCCACGACCGGCGACGGCACACTCACCGCGCTCACGCTGTGCAAGGAGGTCGTCGATTCCGGCCGCAGCCTCAAGAGCCTCGCCGCGGACTTCCCGCAGCTGCCGCAGCAGCTCATCAATGTACCGAATGTCGACAAGATGGCCGCCAAGACCAACGAGGCCGTGCTCGCGGCCGTCGCGCGAGAAGAGGAACTGCTCGGCGACACCGGCCGCGTGCTGCTGCGCCCCTCCGGCACCGAACCGCTCGTACGCGTGATGGCCGAGGCCGCCACGCAGGAACAGGCGGACGCCGTGACCGCGCGTCTGGCGCAGGTCGTGGCCGACGAGCTCGGGCTGTGAGCGCACAGTAGACATACCTCAGACATACCTCATATATATAGGAGAGAAGGATACGGATGTTCGGATCACACAAGCGCGTCGACATGGCGCTCAACAGGGATGTGGAACGGTTGCTCAAATCCGCCGACCACGGCGTATTGCCGATCGTCGAGGCCGGCGAGCCGGTGCTGCGCGCGCAATGCGTGCAGTACGACGGGCAGTTGAGCAAGCACACGCTGCACAAACTCATCGAGACGATGCGCACCACGATGCTCGCCGCTCCGGGCGTCGGGCTGGCGGGCCCGCAGATCGGGCTGAACCTCGCGCTCGCCGTGGTGGAGGACCATGCCGACGGCGACGACGACCCGCGTGAGATCGCGGAGTTCCCGTTCCATGTGATCATCAACCCCGCCTACGAACCGGTGGGGGAGGAGACGCGCTCGTTCTACGAGGGCTGCCTCAGTGTGGAAGGCTACCAGGCGGTGCGCAAGCGCTGGCTCGACATTGTGGCCCACTGGCACGACGAGGAGGGCAACCGCCACGAGGAGCGCCTGCATGGCTGGCCGGCGCGCATCTTCCAGCACGAGACCGACCATTTGAGCGGCGAGCTGTATATCGACAAGGCGGAGATCCGCTCGTTGACGACCGTGGAGAACCTCGAGGACTTCTGGTGCGAAGACCCGGTGCCCACACAGGCCGCGAAGGAGCTCGGTTTCGACCTCTGATCGCCACGGAATCCCTCCTGCCGCCATATCACGGCAGGAGGGATTCCGTTATGTCCGGGCCGGTGGCTTGGGATTTGTCGGCCAAGACGCGTATATTCCTGTGGCCGCTGCGTCGCTTATTGGTCAGCGGTGCACCAACCAACCGGATACCGACAGTGGGGTTCTTTTGTAGGGTGAAAAACATTCACATTTCGCGTATAAGAGCATGAATTTCCGGTTTTTCCACAACGCCTGCAGCGTATTATGCCTTGATTGAAACAGTAAGGTCCGCATTTTTTCCGGTTCTATCGTGAAAGCGTATCCGATAAGAGGCACTAAGGACCGGTCATGACAGAACTTACGGATCAGCAGCGCGCCATTGTGGACAAGGCGAGCCGCGACGACATCAATGGTTGGCATTACCTGCACGTGGAAGGCGAACCCTACGAAATCGGGTTCCAGCACGGCTACCTCCTCACCGACGAGTTCCGTGACGCCATCCGCGTCTATACACACATGACGCTCGAAACGCTCGGCATGGACTACTCGTTCTTTGTGGAACAAGCCGTGAAGCTCCATCAGGCGCACATCGAGCAGGAATACCTCGATGAGATGCAGGGCATGGCTGACGGATTCACCGCCGGTGGGTTCCCCACGACGCTCGGCGACATCATCGGCTGGAACGCATGGATGGAACTGACCGGCTACTGGTGGCCGCAGGTCGCTGCGCAGTACTCCAACAACCCGCCGGCGGGCCCTAAGGGCTCCCATTGCTCGGGCTTCGTGGCCACCGGCTCCGCCACGGCGGACGGCCGGCCCGTCATCGCCCATGAAAGCTTCGACGATTTCTGGAGCGGCCAGTACTTCAACGTATGTGAAGAAGTGGTGCCGGCCCACGGCAACCGCTTCAAGATGCAGACCGTGCCGGGCTACATCGATTCGATGACCGACTTCTACGTCACCTCCGCCGGCTTGGGCATCACCGAGACCACGATCGCCGGCTTTGTGGGCTACGACGTCAACGGCATACCCGAATACGTGCGCTCGCGCAAGGCCACACAATACGCCAATTCGATCGACGAATGGGTCGACCTTGCGAATCAGGGCAACAACGGCGGCTACGCCAACATCTGGCTGCTCGCCGACACCAAGAACGGCGAGATCGCGCGCTATGAGCAGGGTCTCAAGCATCAGGAGCTGCTGCGCACGACCGACGGCTTCTACTATGGCTGCAACGCGTGCCACAACCCGCGCATCCGCAACCTCGAATGCGTCGACAACGGCTACAACGACGTGCGCCAGCAGACCGGCGCGCGCCGCGCCCGGTTCGAACAGCTCATGCCGCAGCTTGCGGGCACCATCGACGACGATGTGGCCAAGCGCATCCTGGCGGACAAATTCGACCCCTATCTGGGGTACATCAACGCCTGCTCGCGCAACATCTGCGCGCATTACGACGTTGATCCGCAATACTACGCCGACGATCCGCACGGTGTGTGGAATGTGCCGTTCTTCCCGGGCGGCTCGTGCGACGGCAAATGCGCCAGTGCCGAAGACATCGAGGCGCTGCGCATGTGGGGCATCTTCGGACGCGCAGACGGCGAGCCGTTCGACGCGGATGAGTTCATGGCCCAGCACCCGCAATGGAACTGGCAGCGCGGTTACCTGTACGACCGCCCGAGCCAGCCGTGGACGCTGTTCGACTGAACGCCATACAACAATCCGGGATTACCGCATAAGGAAAGGCATTGATCATGGAATTGACCAAAGAGGACCTGGCGCGCATGGCGCAGGCCTACAAGAAGGACACTGCCCAGCAGATAGCGGAGCAGGCCGTGAAGAACAACGGCATCCACGCGTCGAGCGAACGCGAGAACGTCGTCGTCACCAAGAACAATTTCGTGTTCTCGGTGGACGTGGACGACGAAGCCGTGGCGAACCAGCGCCAGTCGGGCCGTTGCTGGATGTATTCGGCGCTCAACTTCCTGCGCTTCCATATGGAGAAGAAGCTCAAGCTGCCCAAGGGGAGCTTCGAACTGTCGCAGGCGTACAACTTCTTCTATGACAAGCTCGAGAAGTCGAACTTCTTCATGGAGAACATCATCAAGTACGCGGGCAGCGACCTCAACGACCGCCGCATCGATTTCCTGCTGGCCACCCCGCAGCAGGACGGCGGCGATTTCGACCCGATCGTCGCGCTCGTCGAGAAGTACGGCGTCGTGCCGGAAGAGGCCATGCCGGAGACCGCGGTGACCAAGAACTCGTCCGAGCTCGACGCGCTGCTCAACCGCATGCTGCGCGAAGACGCGTATGCGCTGCGCAAGCTCGTCGCCGAAGGCAAGTCGGACGCGGACATCGAGGAAGCGCGCAAGGGCATGCTGTCCGACATCTACCGTGTGCTGTGCGTGAGCTTCGGCAACCCGCCGGAGAAGATCGACTTCGTCTACCGCGACACCGACAAGAAGTACCATGCGGACCGCGGTCTGACCCCGCTCGAGTTCTACAAGAAGTACCTGGGCGATGTCAAGCTCGAGGATTGCATCGGCGTCATCAACCTGCCCGTGGAAGGCATGGACTACAACAAGTCCTACGAGATCGACATGACGGGCGAGGTGCTCGGTTCGAAGCGCCGCTGCCGTTACGTCAACGTGCCGATCGACGTGATGAAGCAGGCCACGATCAAGCAGCTCAAGGCCGGCGAGCCGGTGTGGTTCGGCTGCGACGTGCTGCAGGATTCCGATTTCCAGAAGGGCATCATGGCCCTCAACCTGTACGACGTGCAGAAGATGATGGGCCTCGAGTTCAAGATGGACAAGGGCGAGCGCTTCCAGTACAACCAGAGCCTGCCCACCCACGCGATGATGATCGCGGGCGTCGACCTCGACGAGGACGGCAACCCGATCCGCTGGAAGGTCGAGAACTCGTGGGGCACCACCGCCCATGGCAAGCCGGTCGGTCACCAGGGCTACTTCATCATGGATGACTCGTGGTTCACCGAATACAACTACGAAGTCGCCGTGCGCAGGGAGTACCTGCCTGACGACGTGGTCAAGGCGTATGACGCCGAGCCCGAAGTGCTGCCGTACTGGAACACCTTCAACCCGGAACCGTGATATGAGATGCGGGGCTTCGGCCCCGCTTCGCTGTTGTGCAAGATAAGCAGGAAATCATGAGTGCAAATACCAAATCGAAATCCGGTGCCGTAGTCAAAGGCGCCAAGGGGGGCACAGGCAACCTCACCACCATCGCGTTGATCATGATGAACGTCACGGTCATCGCCGGCTTGGCGAACGATGTGCAGCAGTCGTTCTATGGTCTGTCCTCCGTCACACTGTTCCTTCTCGGCGGGTTGCTGTTCTTCCTGCCGACCGGTCTGGTCGCGGCCGAACTCGCCTCCGGGTGGAGCCAACGCGGCGGTATCTTCCGTTGGGTCGGCGAAGGCATCGGCACGTTCCCGGCCATCGCCTGCCTGTTGATCCTCTGGTTCCAGACGACCTTCACCTTCGGCTCCGGCATCCCGTCGATGTCGGCGACGATCGGCTTCTTCACCACCAAATACGATTGGGCGGTGGACTTCGCCAAGAACTCGCACAGCTGGAAGGTCACGCTGCCGATCATGATCGGCTGGCTCGCCTACTACTGGTTCTGCTGCTGGCTCGCCACCAAGGGCGTCAAGACCTTCAGCAACATCGCCAAGTACGGTGTGATCCTCGGCACGTTCCTGCCGTTGGGTGTCATGACGATCCTCGCGGTCGTGTGGATCTGCCAGGGTAACGCCCCGGCCATCGACATGGCCCCGAGCAACCTCGTGCCGAAGTGGGAGGGCATGTCCACGCTGGCCTTGGCCGCAGGCGTGTTCTTCTCGTTCGCCGGCATCGACATGAACGCCGCGCACATCAAGGACCTGAAGAAGCCGAACAAGCAGTTCCCGCTCGCGATCTTCATCTCGATGATCCTCGCCCTGCTCATCTTCATCGTCGGCACGTTGATTATCGCCATGGTCATTCCGAACAAGCAGATCAACCTGCTGTACACGCTGTACGCCACATACCGTGCGCTCGGCGCCACGATCGGATTCCCCGACCTGTACCTGGTGTTCTGCTGGCTCGGCATGCTCAACAGCTTCGCCGCGCTCATCACCAACCTCGCCGGCCCCTCGTACATGCTCGGCCAGGCCGGCCGCTCGGGCTTCTTGCCCAAGTTCCTGCAGAACAACAACAAGCACGGCATGCCGAGCCGCCTGATGTACACGCAGATGGCCCTCATGACCGTCATCGCGTTCATCGTGTTCCTGCTGCCGAACGTCGAAGGCTTCGTGGCCCTGATCACGCAGGCCATCACGATCCTCTACCTGACCTACTACGTGCTCATGTTCGTCGCGTTCCTGCGCCTGCGCTACCAGCAGCCGAACCGCCCTCGCGGCTTCAAGGTGCCCGGCGGCATGGTCGGCGCCTGGATCGTGGCCGGTGTGGGCATCATCGCCTGCGTCTTCGGCATTGTCCTGGCGTTCTACCCGCCGGCGCAGCTTGAGGCCGAAGTCGGCTCGGGCATGACCTACGACCTGATCATCATCGGCCTGCTCGCGTTCGTGCTCATCGCCTGTGTGCTCATCTACCGCGCGTCGCGCAAGCACAACTGGTCCGACCCGACGAACCAGTTCGCCCCGTTCACGTGGCAGATCGAAGGCCTGAAGAAGCCGGGCAAGGCCCTGTCGAACATCCCGACCGCGCTGCTCAGCGAAGGCCAGAACCCGATGGGCCAGCCGATCAGGCACCTGTACGATCCCAACGAGATGATCGACCTGCCGAGCTCCAAGGACCCGGACGCCCAGGCCGCGGCGGCGGCCGCACTGCTCAAGAAGCACGGCATCACCGAGCCCGGCGAACCCGCCAAGGTCGCGCTTGTGGGCGATCCGAACGCCGGCATGAAGACGATCGCCTATGAGCCCGAACCGGTGCACACCGACGACAACGGCAACATGCTGCCCACACCCACTGCCGCGGACGTCAAGGCCGCAGCGGTCCCAACCGACGCCGCCGCCGACGCCAAGCGCGCCCAGGCCCGTGCGCAGGCGCTTGAAGCCGACGTGCAGGACTACGCCGACGAGGCGCATGCACTCGAAGACGAAGCCAAGGACGATGCCGCGCTCGCCAAGGCCGAGCACCGTGTGCAGGTCGACGAGGCCGAAGCCAGCGAGGCTGCCGCCAAGACAGCCAAGCCCACGCTTTCCGGCGGCACGTCCACGCCGTCCAAGCCCGCGGGGCCCTCATCCAACTGATGCACATATTTTCAATCTAAGGAGTCACTATGACTGACGAAACCAACGCTGCTTCCAGCGCGAAGGAAGACAAGAAGGAACCGCTCGAACCGGTTCCGGCCACCGCCGCCAAGGACTATGTCTGGACCGGCCCCGACGGCGCCACCATCAACTACACGGCCACCGCGGAAATGGTGCCGGTGCGCGAGGACGACGGCACGCTCATCGGCCACATGTTCATGCTCTCGCAGGTTTCGGACGCCTCCGACAAGTCCGACCGTCCGGTCACGTTCTGCTGGAACGGCGGCCCCGGCGGCGCGTCGTACATGGTCAACATCGGCGGCATGGGCGCCGTGCGCGTCAAGACCGACGGCATGGCGCACCTGACTGGCGTGGGCGAGGTGGAAGACAACCCCGACACGCTGCTGCCGAGCTCGGATCTCGTGTTCATCGACGCGTTCGGCACCGGCTATTCGCACATCGCGCCCGGCTTCGACGCCAAGAAGGTGTGGGGCGTGGATGGCGACGGTGACGCGTTCACCCGTGGCATCATCGCATGGCTCACCGAGCACAAGCGCTTCAACAGCCCTATTTACCTGTATGGCGAATCCTATGGCACCATGCGCAACGCCGTGGTGTACCGCCTGCTCGGCGAGCATGGCATTGGCGTGACCGGTGTGGTCGAGCAGTCCACGATCCTGGACTACGCGCCCACGCTTTCGGGCAACGACGCGTACTACATGGGCATGGTGCCGGTGTATGCCGCCACCGCGAACTACTTCGGCAAGGCCGGCAAGGGCGTCGATCAGTACGAGTGGTACAACAAGGCGTTCGACTTCGTGAACTCCACGCTCGCCGGCGCGCTCGTCCTCGGCGATGAGCTGCCCGCCGACAGGATGGACGAGATCGCCGGCCAGATGAGCGAACTCATCGGTCTGCCGAAGGACTTCATCAAGGCGAAGGGACTGCGCATCGAGCTCGACACGTTCCGCAAGACGCTGCTCGCCGACGAAGGCAAGACCACCGGCCGCTACGACACGCGCTTCACGACGTTCGGATACCCGGATGTGCAGGGCGACAACGAGTTCTTCGCGGGAGAGGACCCCTCGTACGACGCGATCAACGCCGCCTATCTGGACGTCTATATGAAGATGCTCGGCGACATCGGGTTCAAGGGCTACGCCAACTACGAAGGCCTGTCGATGAAGGTCAACGAGTCGTGGAACTGGAACCATCAGGCCCCGGGCACGATGGGCTCGCCGCAGACACCGAACGTCGCGTTCGACATCGCCACGGCGCTGCGCCGCAACCCCACGAGCCGCATCCTGTTCTTCGGTGGCATCCACGACGCCGCCACGCCGTACTGGAACGTACGCCACGACATGGGCAAGCTGTTCCTGCCGCAGGCGCTCAAGGACCGCATCGAATACCATGTGCATTCCAACGGCCACATGCTGTACTGCGACCAGGTGGCGCTTGAGGCCGCCGGCCCCGAACTCAAGGCGTTCTACGAGAAGCGCCACGAGCAGTGAGCGGTTGGCTGACCGCTAGAGAATAGCCGCAAGATCGGGCCATGCGTCTGGAAAATCCTCCAGGTAGCGCATGGCCTCGTTGCGCATGGCGCGCATCACGAGCATGTGCTCGTAGACGGGGTTGCGCGCCAGATGCGGGCCTTCACGGTGGTAGTCGTCCACGATCCGCGCGGACTGCTCGTCCCACGTGCGGTCGTCGCACAGCCGCCGCAGGTTCGTCAGCGCCGCCAACTCATCCATGTCGAACGCGCCAAGCACGCGCGCACGGTAGATCTCCTGCAACTGCCCGCGCTCGTCGAGGCCCTGCAACGCGATTTCACGCAGCGACTCCCAGTCGTAGGGCACAAGGTCTTCGGGGAACATGATCGTGAACTGTTCGGGGCGGCGCGCCTCCACTTCATCGATGAGCCCGAGCAGGTCGCGCCACCGGCGCGCATGGATCAGCCGCGCCGCATAGGCGTCGGCGAGCGGCGCGAGCGTGCAGTGTTCGCGCAGCAGCGTGTCGGATCCGTCCGCGTCGCCGCTCATGCGCATCAGGTCGTGCCGCATGAGCAGCATCGCCTGCTTGAAGTGGAAGTGCGCGTGCAGCTCCAGCTCGCGCCGGTCCGTGCAGGTGTCGGGGTCCGGTTCGTCGTCGAATCCTTCGAACCCGTCCAGATCGGCGAATTCATGCGCGTATTCGCCGGTCACCATTTCGCGGAAGCGGGCGTCGGCGATCGCGTCGTCGCCGTACTGGCGCGCCATGCTGTCCATGCTGGCCACCGCGTTGTTCAGCGCCTCATACGCAAAGACGCGCGTGTCGTCCCACTGCGCGAACGACAGGCAGCAGGAGAGCAGCTCCACCATCGGCATCGGGTTGATGCGGAAGTCCTCGTTGCACGCCACGTCGGTCACCATGCGCAGCGCCTGCGCGCTCGTCTCGGGGTCCGCGTTGCGCGCCACCGAATCCATGTAGATGCGCACGAGCTGGATGAGTTCCTTGAGGTATTCCAAGCATTCCTGGTGGCGGTCCTCGCACGATCCGATGAACCGCGCGGTCAGTTCGACCGCCATGCACAGGTTGCGCGTGGCGTCGAGCCACTGGGTGCTCGCGAGCGCGTTGGCCACGACCGCCTCCACGCCGGCGAGCGCCTGCGATTCCATGCGGAACGAGGGCATGTCCTTGCATGGCACGTCTATGCCGCCTTCAGGCGTGGGGGTGGCGCTGGGGGTGATGGCGGCGATGCCATCGAAATACCATTGCATCGGCTGGGCCATGACGAGCCGTGCCTCATCGGGCTGTGCCACCGGCGTGGGGTTGCGCCGCGCGTCCTCGTGCTGCGAGCATGACGATATGGTGGGGTCCCATAGGAACGTGGGGCCGTCGAATTCCTCGTCGAATCCCCATTCGGTCTCCACGAAATCCACCATCTGCGTCAGTTCGCGGTACTGCGCGATGTTTGAACTGTCAGCTCGCATTGTCATGTGTCGTCCCCTTGCCGCGGCGCCGTCGGCAGCCTCGTGTGGCTGTGCGCGCGGCGCGGGGCCTGTCGGGCGTGCCGTTCCGGTGCGCACACGGTTCACGCTAGCAGTTTCCCGGGCGCGGCACTGGCAGGGTTCTACGATGTGTACGCGCCCGTCTCAGAGTGTGTCGCGCACACGGTTCACATGGCGGCCGGTGCGCGCGGGTGCTCAGTCCTGATGCTCGAATGGGAACACGAGGCCCCATTCGTCGCGAATCTGGTCGAGCAGCGCCATCATGCGCAAGGTGTCCGCGTGCGGCATCTCGATGGTGTCGCGCTTGCCTGCGCGGATCGCCTGCACGCTTGCCGCCACTTCGTATTCGTAACCGGTGAGCTGTTCGGGCATGTCGATGTGGTCGACGCGCGCATGGTCGGTGTCGTAGATGTCGACCGCGGAGACATTGTTGACGTTGTGACACACCAGGTAGCCTTCGGTGCCGTATACCATGCCCCCGCGGTCCGAGACGCACAGCATCGAACTGAGCGCCGTGGCCATCGTCGTGTCGGCGTAGTAGAGCGTCGTCGTGCTTTGCGCGTCCACACCGGTGGGGTAGGGCTGCATCGAGGTGGCCAAGTGGTCGATTTCCTGAGCGCCCATGACCATGTCGATGAACGTGAGCGGGTAGATGCCGACGTCGAGCAGCGCGCCGCCGGCGAGATTCGGGTCGGTCAGGCGCGCCTTGTGCGTCATCGAATAGCACAGGTTGGCGTTGATGCCGGTCACCGCGCCGATGCGCCCGGAATCGATGATCCGGTCGATGACCGCGCGCGACGGCATGTAGCGCGTCCAGATCGCCTCGCCGCAATACAGGCCGGTCTTGTCGGATTCGTCGATGACCGCGCGCGCCTGCTCGAGGTTCGCGGCGAACGCCTTCTCCACGAGCACGGGCTTGCCCGCCCGCATGCAGGCGATCGCCTGTTCGGCGTGCAGGCTGTGCGGGGTGGCGATGTACACCAGGTCCACCGCCGGGTCGGCCAGCATCGCCTCGTATGAGCCATAGGCGTGCGGCAGATGGTAGGTGGCGGCGAACTTGTCCGCCTTGTCCTGCGAGCGCGAGGCGATCGCATACGGCGTGACCATCGCACTGTACGTGGGGGAGTCGGCCATCATCGTGAGGGTCTTGGCCATCGTCTGGGCAATGCGGCCCGCGCCCAGGATCGCCACATTGAGCGGGCGTGCCGTGTCGGTCCCTCCGGTCGTGGCCTCGGGTTGGGATTGGATGGAATCGGTCATCATGGCCGCCTTTCTTATGGAAACATTCCAGTGCGGCGCGCGTCCGCACTATTCCCACCGTAGGCGCTTCGCCGTGCGCGCCGCGTCACATGACGCCCAACGCGTAGTATGAACCACGGAGCATGAATTGTGCATCAGGGCGCACATGCGCGCCCCACAAAGGAGACATGATGGACGAATCCCATAATCTGCGCTCGCTGCCGCCGCTCGCCACGCGCGCCGGCGCGGTGCACCCGTTCCGCGCGATGCGCATCGGCGCGCAGGCGGACATGATGATCGCGGCGGGCGTCGACGTGATCAAACTCAACCTGGGCCAGCCGGACTACGACGCCCCCGAACCGGTGCGCGCGGCCATGCGCGACCTGTATGACGGGCGCGCGCTGCCCTACACCGAGGCGAAGGGGCTGCCCGAACTGCGCCGCAAGATCAGTGAATTCTACGCCACACAACACCAGGTGAACGTGGACCCCGGGCGCATCGTCATCACGGCGGGCGGTTCGACCGCCCTGCTGCTCGCCGTGGCGCTCACCGTGGACGCGGGCAGCGAAGTGCTCATCGCCGACCCGTCATACCCCACCAACCGCGAGCTCGTGCGCGCGTTCGAAGGCGTCGTCGTGGACGTGCCGACGAGCGCCGCCACACGCTTCCACCTGACGCCCGAACTGCTCGACGAATACTGGTCGGAGCGCACGCGCGCCGTCATGATCACCTCGCCGTCGAACCCCACCGGCACCACAATCACCCCGGACACGTTGCGCGCGGTCTGCGACGCCGCGCGTGCGCACGACGCATGGCGCATCGTCGACGAAACCTACCTCGACCTGGCCGATGTCGAGCCCGACGGTTCGCGTGTGCCATCCGTGCTCTCGATTGACCCCGACGCGATCGTCTGCAGCAGCTTCTCGAAATACTCCGGCATGACCGGCTGGCGCCTCGGCTGGATCGTCGTGCCGCCCGCCGCCGTCGACGCGATGGACAACCTCGCGGCGAACTTCTTCCTCAGCGCGCACACGCCCACCCAGATCGCCGCAGTCGAGGCGTTCGGCGACGAGGCGCTCGCGGTTAGTGAGAAGCGCCGGCTCGAACTGCTCGCCCGGCGCGCGATCGTGATCGACGGCCTGCGTGACCTGGGCCTGCCGGTCGACGTGGAGCCGAACGGCGCGTTCTATGCGTATTTCGACGTGAGCTCCACCGGCCTGAGCGCCACCGCATTCTGCGAGCGCGCCCTGCATGAGGCGCATGTGGCGCTCACCCCAGGCGCCGACTTCGGCGAGGCGACCGCCGACACGCACGTGCGCCTGTCGTACGCGGCCTCACGCCACGACCTACGCGAAGGATTGACGCGGCTCAGCGCCTTCGTGCATGGACTCGCCGGCACGCGGCAGGACTGAAGAACAACGACGTAAGAGGAACCCCTATGGCAAATCTGAAACTGCGGTCCACCCGCTTGGGCGTGCTCGACATCGGGTCGAACACCGTGCACATGCTCGTCGTCGACGCGGCCGTCGGCGCGCGCCCCGAACCGGAGGCGAGCTCGAAGACCACCGTGCGGCTCATGGACCATCTCAAAGACGACGGCAGCATCAAGAAGCAGGCGGTCGACGCGCTGCTCGCCGCCGTCGACGACGCGATGCGGCTCGCCGAACAATACAAGGTCTCGCAACTGCTCGCACTCGCCACGTCGGCGATGCATGAGGCGCCGAACGGCAACAAGATCCTGCACCGCGTCGAAGAGATCATCGGCCAGCGTGTCACCGTGCTTTCGGGCGAAGACGAGGCGCGCCTGACGTTCCTCGCCGCGCGCCGTTGGTACGGTTGGGACGCCGGGCGCCTGCTCATGATCGACATCGGCGGCGGCTCGCTCGAAGTCGCGCTCGGCTCCGACGAGGAGCCCACCATCGCCGCCGCCGTGAACGCCGGTGCGGGAGTGGTGACGCGCGACCTGCTTCCCGACGGCATGGCGTCGGCGAAAGACCTCGACGCAGCATACAAGAAAGTGCGCAAGATGATCGCGCCGGTCGTCGACGCCGTGCCCGCCGAGGATTATTCGAGCCACGCCGTCGGCACGTCGAAGGCGATCCGTTCGCTCGCGCGCCTCGCCGGCACCGTGATCCACCAGCCGGGGCGCGAGGACGCGCTGTGCGTGGAACGCGGGCAGCTCGAGGATTGGATCCCGCGCCTCGCCGCGATCGAACCGGCCCAGCGCGCCGCACTGCCCGGCATCACGCAGGACCGCGCCATGACGATCGTGGGCGCTGGCATCATCGCCGTTGAGATCATGCGCGCGCTCGGCATCAACGAAATCGAAGTGTGCCCATGGGCGTTGCGCGAAGGCGCGATCCTGCGCTGGCTCGACCAGTACGGGCGCACGCGCTTCGGGTTCTGAACAGGGCGTTACTGCAGCGCGGCGAGCTCGTTCTTCGCTTTGTGCAGCTTCGCGTAGATCTCATTGCGCTGCGCCGGGTTCTTCGCGCGCTTGTGGTCGGCGGTGAGCTTCGCGACCGCCGCCTCCAGCGCACGGACCCGCTCAACGCGGGCGATGCGCGCGTCCAGGTCGGCGAAATCGGTCGACCCCAGGATCGTCTGTGAACACAATGACGCCCACAGCTCGTCCATCGTGGCACCATTGACGTCGAGGAACATCTCGCCGGCCGGCTCCCATGCGCTGTGGAACACGCGGAACGTGGGCGTGTGCCCTGCGCGCCCGGGGATCGCGCGGCGCACGGCGAATTGGCATTCCTCGCGCGTGGTGCCCTCATGCTCGGCCGTGCGCACCACGGCGAAGAGGATGCCGGATGCGCGCTGCGAGGCGATGAGCTCGATGACATCGTCCGGAGTCTCCTGCACGCCGTCGGCCAGACGCAGGCCCAACACCAGGATCTCCGGCATGCGGGCGCTCGCCTCAAGACCGGTGTTCGCCGGGCGCAGCAGCGCGAGCATCGTGATCGACGCGATGCTGTGCACCAGATGCTGCTTGGTCTTCGCGGAAAGGGGAGCGGTCGGTTTCGCCGCGAACAGGCCCTTCGGCAGTGTGCCTTTCGCCGCGGGAATCGCCTGCGAGGCTTCGAATCCAAGTGTTTCGGCGGTCACGGAACCGCATGCGGCCATCGTCATCGTGGGCCTTCTTTCGTTTGTACAACGGCTGGTTCGCACCACTGTACCGTTCGGCACGCGCGCACGTCCGGCGGGTCTCATACCCGCCCATGGTGCCCCAGATCGGATTCGAACCGACGACACCCGCTTTAGGAGAGCGGTGCTCTATCCACTGAGCTACCAGGGCAAACAACCTGCCATTATACACAGCGGCACGGCCTGTGGCCAGCGCTGTGGTTTTCGGCGCGCTGCGAATCATTCGCGGGGAGGATGGCGGCGGTCGGGCGGCCGCGGGTACCGTGGATGGCATGCGGCCGGCGGACCTTGGCGGGCGAGCCGGCCATATGCTGTCGATGTAAGTTCACACAACCGCCCGCAAGGAGGCACCATATGGCATCGCGTAGGCACCCTGTTCTGGCTTCCGTGGGGGCCCTGCTCGCACTCGTCGCATTGCTCGGCTGCGCGGCCCGTCTGCTGCCCGAAGACATGCAGGCGCTGCCCTATGTGCCGTATGTGATCGCATTGAGCCCGTGGTTCGCGCTCGCCGCGATGGTCTCGCTCGTCTGCGCGTGCATTGCACACCGTTGGTTCACCGCGGCGGTGGCCGTGGCGTGCATCGTGCTGCAGGGGTACTGGCAACTGCCGTTCTACCGCAACGGCGAGCCGCTCGGCGCGCAGGCCATCGCCGCGGTGGCACAGGCCAAGCCCGCCACGGATGACGCGTTCGCGCGCGTGATGACGTGCAATGTATACAAGGGTGCGGCCGACCCGCAGGCGATCGTCGATGCGGTGCGCGACCAGCATGTCGAGGTGCTCGCGCTGCAGGAGACCACGCCGCAGTTCGTGCAGCGGCTCGAACAGGCGGGGATCGGTGACTATCTGCCGTACGCGGTCAGCGCGTCGTCAGGCAGCGGGTATGGCAATGGCCTGTGGTCCGCGCAGCCGTTGCAGCAACCGGCCGACGCGGAGTTCCCGTCGAGCGCCTCGGCCATGCCCGCCGGCACCATCCGCTTTGACAACGGCGCGCTGCCGGTGCGGTTCGTCAGTGTGCACACCACGTCGCCCACCGCGCAGTCGTGGGACCTATGGCGCAAGTCACTCACTGAGATGCAGCAGCTGACCGCGCGCACCGGCACACAATACGTGCTCATGGGCGATTTCAATGCGACCTACGACCACGCGGTGTTCCGCGACCTGCTCGGATCGCGGTTCCAGGACGCGGCGCGCGCGAGCGGCCACGGCCTTGTATTCAGCTGGCCCGCCGATAAACCGTGGCTGCCGGCGTTCTCGGGCATCGACCACATCGTCACCGAACGTGGTGTGGTCGTCGGGCAGGTAAGCACGGTGCGCATCGGTGGCTCGGATCACCGCGCACTGCTCGCCACGCTCGACTTCACGCGCCACTGAGCGGTCGGTTACTGCAGGTTCTCCTGCGTGCCGGCCGTGCTCGCGGTCTGCGCCTGCTGCGCCTGTGCGGCGTCGAGGCGCGCGCGCACGTCGGCGAGCAGGGACTCGGCGCGCTGGGCGAGCGCCTCGCCGATCTCCCACTGGCGCATCGACTGGTCGAGGCTCAGGCCGCCATTCTCCAGCGCGCGCACGGCCTGCACGAGCTTGTCGCGCGCCTCCTCGTACGGCATGGCGGCGATGAGGTCGCGTTCCTCTTGGGTCAGGCTCGTGGCCGCCTGCGGGGCGGGCTGCGCGGTATTGGTGTCGATGGTCTCTTCGGTCTGCGTGATTTCGATGTCGTCTGCCATGGTGTCTCCTTGATGGTGTGATGGTTGAAGTGCTGGTTGATTGCGGTTATAGGGGATTGTTCGGAGCGTTTAGACGTGCGTGGCCTGCGCCTGCGCCACCACGGTGCCGTGGCGCAGGGTGATCGTCAGTTCGTCGCCCACATGCACGTCGCCCGCGTCGTCGACCACATGGCCGCTGGCGTTCTGCAGCACTGCGTAGCCGCGGTCGAGCGTCGATTGCGGGCTCAACGCGGTCAGGGTGGCCTTGAGCTTCTCCACATGCATCTGCGCGTCGTCCACAATGCGCGTCAGCCCGATGCGCATCGCGCGCACGGCGTCGGCGATGTCGCGTTCGTGGGATTCGACCATCGTCTGCGGGTGGGTCAGGCTCGGGCGGTTCACATATCCCTCGATCAGGCGTGACTCGTTGTCCACCATCGCGCGCATGCGCATGCTCATCGTGCCGATTGCGCTCGCGACGAGCTGCTGCTGTTCGCGCACGTCGGGCACCACGCGTTTGGCGGCGTCGGTGGGGGTGGAGGCGCGCATGTCGGACGCCAGGTCGATGAGTGTCCAGTCGTCCTCATGCCCGACCGCCGAGATGATCGGCGTCACGCAGGCGGCGGTGGCGCGCACCACCCGTTCGTCGGAGAAGCCGATGAGGTCTTCGAAGCTGCCGCCGCCGCGCGCCACGATGATCACGTCCACTGCCGGGTCGGCGTCGAGCTCCTGGATGGCTTGCACCACTTCGGCGGGGCATTGTGGGCCCTGCACATGCGCGTATTTGACGGCGAAGTGCACAATGGGCCAGCGCAGGTTGACGTTTGTGATGATGTCGCCTTCCGCGCGGGCGCCGGGGCCGCACACGATGCCGATCGTCGTGGGGAATTCGGGGATCGGCACTTTGTTGGATTCGTCGAACAGGCCCTCGCCCTTGAGCTTCTTGCGCAGTTCGTCGATCTGCTCCTTGATGCCGCCGGAACCGATGCGCCGGATGTCGTCGGCGCGGAAGCTCAGGCGCGTCGATTTGACCCACAGGTCGGCCTGCCCATGCATGACCACGCGGTCGCCCTGCTGGAACGCGCGCGCCTTCTGCGCGAACGCGCCGAAGCCGAGCGCGGAGATCGACACCTCCTGGAAGCTGTCGCGCAGCGTCAGATACACCGTGCCGGTGCGGCGGGCGTTGATCTCGATGATCTGCCCCTCGATCCACGCGGCGGGCCAGCGTTCCACGGCGTCGTGGAAATGCTGGCTCAGCAGCGAGACCGGCCACGGGTTTTCAGGGGTCGTGTCGCGCGCGAACCTGGGCAGCTCGTCGGCCGTGCGCGGCCTGTCGAGCGGCGAGCCGGCGCCGCCCGAGCCGTTGTTGTTGTTCCAAACCATACTGACTAGATTCCATCAGCGAACGGACATCGTCAAGGCGCGCAATGCGGCGTGTCGGTTGGTTTTCCCAGCCGGCGAACGCACCGGCGCGCACCTCGGCCGGGCGCTTGGGATACCATAGGCTCGCGCGGATTTCCGCACGGCGAACAAGATGGTTCGTGACGAGTATCACACGCATGACATTTGGGGCGGAATTTCAACGAAAACCCAAGATATGGGTCATTTGCCGGCGCGTTGTACTAGATATGGGGGTGGCTTTGGCGTACAGTTCTGTCAGGCAAGTACGGCGCCCCACCGCTGCGGGCGCTTTGGCAACACGGCCGGGTGGCACCGGTCCCTTAAGAGAATAGGAAAGCGCATGGAAGCTCAGGTCATGGACGCCCCGCGGACACAGGCAAGGAACGCGACCACGGTGTTGGTCGAAAAGCGCGATGGTCGCATCGTGGATTTCGACCCCGTCAACATCGTCGAAGCCGTCAAGTCCGCCTTCGCGGACCTCGACAAAGAAGTCGGTCCCGAAGAGGAGCGCATGATCCGCGACCTGGCCGGTCAGGTGGAAGGCGAAATCAAGGAACGCTACAACGGCCCCGCCAAGATCGAAGACATCCAGAACCTCGTGGAGCATGCGCTCATCGAGGACCACCTGTACGAAGTGGCGCGCACCTACACCAACTACCGCCTCAACAAAGACATCGAGCGCGCCAAGGCCACCGACATCAACGAGGCCGTCAAGCGCCTCGTCAACCGTGACGAGTCGCTCGTGCGCGAAAACGCGAACAAGGACTCGAACGTCTACGCCACGCAGCGCGACCTGCTCGCCGGCGCCGTCTCCAAGGCGTCCGCGTTCTCGATGCTGCCTGACGCGGTGGCGAACGCGCACATGAAGGGCGACATCCACTTCCATGACGCCGACTATTCGCCGTTCACGTCGATGAACAACTGTTCGCTGCCTGATTTCGGCGACATGCTGCGCCATGGCTTCGCACTCGGCAACGCGATGATGGATTCGCCGAAGTCCATTGGCACCGCCGCCACACAGATCACGCAGATCATCAAGGACATCGCCGGCGCGCAGTACGGCGGCCAGACCGTCAACCGCGCCGACGAGATGCTCGAGGACTACGCGAAGCGCGACTATGCGAAGAACATGGACATGGCCCGCGCCATGATCCCCGATTCCACGCCGATTGCCGTGGCCGAAGACATGGTGCGTGGCCTCAAGGCGCAGGAGCCGCGCTGGCTGCATTTCGAGAACCGCGAGCCGCTGCCGATGGACGAGGCGTTCGACAAGGACCTGCCCGAACTCGACCAGCTGCGTGAGGTCTATGCGAAGATCATGACGCGCAAGGCTATCTACGACGCGATGCAGACGATGGAATACCAGATCAACTCGAACCGCGTCTCGAACGGCCAGACGCCGTTCGTCACCGTCGGCTTCGGCCTGGGCACGAGCTGGTTCGCCCGCGAGATCCAGCGCGCGATTCTGCTCAACCGCATCCGTGGCCTAGGCAAGGACCGCCACACGGCGATTTTCCCCAAGCTCGTGTTCACGATCAAGCACGGCATCAACGCCGACGAGGGCGACCCGAACTACGACTTGAAGCAGCTTGCGCTCGAATGCTCGACGAAGCGCATGTACCCGGACGTGGTGTTCTACGACAACATCGTGAAGATCACCGGCTCGTTCAAGGCGCCGATGGGCTGCCGCTCGTTCCTGCAGGGCTGGATCGACCCGAAGACCGGTGAAGATGTGGAAGACGGCCGCATGAACCTCGGCGTCGTCACGGTTAACGTGCCGCGCATCGCGCTCGAATCGCACGGCGACGTGGACCGCTTCTGGCGCCTGTTCGACGAACGCATGGAGACCGCGCACCAAGCGCTGCAGTTCCGCATCATGCGCTGCAAGCAGGCCACGCCGGTCAATGCGCCGACGCTGTTCCGCTACGGCGCGTTCGGCCGTCTCGACGCGAACGACAATGTGGACCAGCTGTTCCGCAACGAGCGCGCCACCGTGTCGCTCGGTTACATCGGCCTGTATGAGGCGACTGCCGTCTTCTACGGCAAGAACTGGATGCGCGACCACGGCTGGGATCCGCAGGGCAAGGAGTTCGCGCTCGAGATCGTGCGCCGCATGAACCAGCTGTGCAAGGACTGGTCCGCCGCCGAAGGCTACCACTATTCGGTGTACTCCACGCCGGCCGAATCGCTCACCGACCGCTTCAACCGCATCGACCGTGACAAGTTCGGCGAGGTCGAAGGCGTGACCGACCACGACTTCTACACGAACTCGTTCCACTACCCAGTGTGGCTGCAGCCCACGCCGATGGAGAAGCTCGACTACGAGAAGGACTTCCCGTACTACGCTTCGGGCGGCTTCATCAACTACTGCGAGTTCCCGTGCCTCCAGGCCAACCCGAAGGCGCTCGAAGCCGTGTGGGATTACGCGTACAACATCGGCATCGGCTACCTCGGCACGAACACGCCGATCGACCACTGCTTCGAATGCGGCTTCGAAGGCGACTTCGAGCCGACCGAAGAGGGCTTCAAGTGCCCTGAGTGCGGCAATTCCGACCCGGACAAGTGCAATGTGACGAAGCGCACGTGCGGCTACTTGGGCAACCCGGTGCAGCGCCCGATGGTGCACGGACGCCACGAGGAGATCGCCCACCGCGTCAAGCACATGGCTGGTGAGACCGGCCGCGTCACGCTCGGCAACGGCGAGACGCGCGAATGGTTCGAGGAAACGAAGTAAACGCACGCGCATAGCGCGACCGGCAGGGCGGCACATCCGCGGTGAACGCGGGATGTGCCGCCCTGTGTCATGATGGATGCAGATTGGGCATGGAGGAGCAGGAACGCATGGTACAGGCAGGCACACGCCACGATTTCGTCAAGACCAAGGAATATCGGGGGCCGTCGGTGCCGAGCCCGTTGACAAACAACCCGCGCGCGGGGCAGTGGACGAATGCGATGAGCCACAACATGATCGCCGACTACAAGCGGTTCCTCATGACTGACGGCGAAGGCATCCGCTGCTCGCTGTATGTGTCGGGCTGCCCGTTCCATTGCGAGGGCTGCTACAACTCGTCGATCTGGGATTTCCAGGCAGGCCACGAATACAACGAGAAGCTCGAGACACAGATCATGGACGACCTTGCGCAGAGCTTCGTGCAGGGCATCACGTTCCTCGGCGGCGAACCGCTGCTCAATACCGGCGTGCTGCTGCCGCTCGCCCGCAAGATTCGCGAACGCTTCGGCCACACGAAAGACATCTGGTGCTGGACCGGCTACACGTGGGAGGAGCTGATGCGCGAGGGGGAGAGCCCCGACAAGCTCGACCTGCTGCGCGAGATCGACATCCTCGTCGACGGCCGCTACATCAAAACGCTGCACGATTCGCTGCTGCAGTTCCGTGGTTCGTCGAACCAGCGCATCATCGACGTGCCCGCATCACTTGAGCAGGGCGAAGTGGTCATCTGGGGCAAACTGCACGACCAGGAGCGGTTCATCCCCGAAATCTACGGCCACGAGCGCGCCGCCGGCGAAGGCGACGCGAGCTGACGCGCACGGCACGCTAGTCCGCTTTGGCCGCTTGCGTGTCGATCCACGTGTTCACCGCGTCAATCGCCTCATTGATCGTCACCTCGGCCGCTTTGTACACTTTGGAATCCTTGATGCCCGAGTCGTCGATGAGCCGTTGGCCGGCGTCGACCGCCTTCTGCAGCACGCCGGTCAAGTAAGATCCAACGGCCGAACCGTCATAGTGCGCGCGCAGGTCGTCGAGCACGTCGCCGGCGCGGTCGAGCGCGGACCGCAATCCGCTTTTCGCACTGTCGACGGCGTCACCAGTCGTCTCACCCGCCTCATCGAGCGCATCGGACGCGCCCTGCTTGAGGTCTTCGCCACCGAGCGCGTCATCCACCTCGTCCCGCGCCTTCTGCTCGATCTGCTTCGTGGACTCGCGCAGCGAATCCGTGGCGCTGTCGAGCGTGTTCGCCACCAGGTTGAGCTGGATGATCGTCGCGTTCGTGGCGCACCCCTCATCCGAGACCGTGCCCTCGGCGGCGGTCGCGGCCTTCGTCACCGCGTCGAGGATGTCATCCACCCCGAGCACATTGCGGATGAACCGTTGGATCGCCGGCGAATCGTCCGAAGTGGCGAGCAGCGCCTTGCGTGCGTCACTGAACTCACTGACCGCCGTACGGCAGCGGGCGAGCGCCTCGGAATGCTTGTGGCTGTACACCACGCCGCCAATCACCGCGCCGATCAGCGCGATGGCCGCGATCACCGCCACCACAATCGGCCATTTTTTGCGCTTGTGCGGCTGCGGCACACTCGGTACGCCGCCTGCTGTATAGCTCGGCGGCACCGCCTGCGCCGCGCTCGCGCGGATCTCATGGACCGGCAGCGCCTGCGTTGGCGGATCCTCTTCGAACTGCGCCATCGCAACGTCGATGCGTTGCGTGGGCTGCGTCTGCCCAGACCCGTCTGCACTCCGACCGCTCATCCCTGCCTCGTTTCTCGCGCCATCGGGGAAAGGCGAATCCGCCGGGGCGCAATGGCGCGCATGTGAAATCGGTTAGGGAAATTATAGATGGGTGTCTACGCAGTGAGCCACACGCTGAACCGCCTCTTACCAACGTACCCGCTCGGCACTAAGATAATCGGATTATTGACGATTATGGCAGTCGCGCGCACGACAACACAGATGACGGTGCGCGCCCACCAACGCACGTCCCGAAGATGAACGAGGTATCGATGGTTCAGACGGCACCCATGAGCATGCCGAACGACAACACAACAACCGAGCCGAACCGCATTCCGACCGCCCACCCAGAACAGCGCGCCGACCCCGCGCGCCCGCTGCGCGTGGGGCTCGACATCGGTTCGACCACGGTCAAAGCCGTGGTGCTCGGTGAATCGGACGCGCTGAGTGAGCCACTGTTCGCCGACTACCGCCGCCACCACGCCAATGTGCGCGCCACCATGGAGGGCCTGCTCAAAGACATCCGCGCCACACTCACCACGCTCGGGCGCGCCGATGAGCCGATCGCGCTCGCCATCACGGGATCGGGCGGACTGGCGCTCGCCGACGCGCTCCATGTGCCGTTCGTGCAGGAGGTGATCGCCGAGACGCGTGCGATCGACCAGGATGTGCCGCAGGCCGACGTGATCATCGAGCTCGGCGGCGAGGACGCGAAGATCACCTACCTCAAGCCCACGCCGGAACAGCGCATGAACGGCTCGTGCGCCGGCGGCACGGGCGCGTTCATCGACCAGATGAGCACGCTGCTCGACACCGACGCCGCCGGACTCAACGCGATGGCGAAGGACTACACCACGCTGTACCCGATCGCGTCGCGCTGTGGCGTGTTTGCGAAGACGGACCTGCAGCCGCTCATCAACGATGGCGCCGCCAAACCGGACCTCGCCGCGTCGATCTTCACCGCCGTCGCCACCCAGACGATTGCTGGCCTCGCCTCGGGCCGCCCGATCCACGGCACCGTCGTGTTCCTCGGCGGGCCATTGTTCTTCATGAGCGAGCTGCGCGAAGCGTTCCGCCGCGCGCTCGACGGCAAGGTCGGCGAATTCATCACGCCCGCCGACGCGCACCTGTACGTGGCGTACGGCGCCGCGCTCACCGCCGGCGAACCCGACCAGCTCGAGCACGCCGGTGACTACGTGCCGCGCACCGCGGACAGCATCATCGCCGCGCTCGAACACCTGAGCACACTGCCGGCGAACACCGCCACCATGCCGCCGCTGTTCGCCAACCGCGCCGAACGTGAGGCGTTTGACGCGCGCCACCACCGCGAACACGTGCACATCGGCACGCTTGAAGGCGCGCGCGGCCCGCACTTCCTCGGCATCGACGCCGGCTCGACGACGATCAAGGCCACGCTCGTCAACGACGACCGCGAGATCGTCTGGTCGTCGTACGCCACGAATGACGGCAGCCCGCTGACCGCCGCGATTGAGATCGTGCGCACGATCGAACACGACCTGCCCGAAGGCGCCTGGATTGCGCGCAGCTGCGCCACGGGCTACGGCGAGGGACTGATCGCCACCGGGCTGCACCTCGATGAGGGCGTGGTGGAGACGATGGCCCACTACCGCGGCGCCGAAATGGTGAGCCAAGGCGTCACCGCCGTCATCGACATCGGCGGCCAGGACATGAAGTACCTCGCCGTCGACAACGGCGTGATCGATTCGATCGCCGTCAACGAGGCTTGCTCCTCCGGTTGCGGGTCGTTCCTGCAGACCTTCGCGCGGTCGATGGGCCTGACCATCGAGGAGTTCACGCAGGCCGCGCTCGCCTCCGAACACCCCGTGGACCTGGGATCGCGGTGCACGGTGTTCATGAACTCGAGCGTCAAGCAGGCGCAGAAAGAAGGCGCGAGCATCGAAGACATCGCCGCCGGACTGTGCTATTCCGTCGTGCGCAACGCGCTGTACAAGGTCATCAAACTGCGCGATTCGGGCGAGCTCGGCAGCACGGTCGTGGTGCAGGGCGGCACGTTCCTCAACGACGCTGTGCTGCGCGCGTTCGAACTGCTCACCGAACGCGAGGTGACGCGCCCCAACATCGCCGGACTGATGGGCGCCTATGGTGCGGCGCTCACCGCGCGCATGCACTACGACGACATCGCCGACGACACGGACGGCGACACCGATGCCGCTGGCGTGCACGTGGCGCGCATCGACGGCGTGGACCACACCGTCTCGAGCATCCTGCACGGCACGGCCCTCGACGAGCTGTCGATGACGACCGAACGCGACGTGTGCAAACTGTGCCAGAACCATTGCAAGCTCACCATCACCACATTCCACGACGGGTCGCGTTACGTGACCGGCAACCGGTGCGAACGCGGCGGCGACGCCAAACGCAAACGCAGCGATCGGCCCAACCTGTACGACTTCAAATACAAGCGCGCCTTCGCCTACCGCCGCCTGACCGATAAAAAGGCCACGCGCGGCGAGATCGGCATACCCCGCGTGCTCAACATGTACGAGAACTACCCGTTCTGGTTCACGCTGCTCACCAGCCTCGGATTCAAAGTCGTCATCTCCGGGCGATCCAACCACGAACTGTTCGAAACCGGCATCGAATCCATCGCGTCCGAAAACATCTGTTATCCGGCGAAACTCGTGCACGGGCACATCAAGTGGCTCCTCAACAAAGGCATCCGCACGATCTTCTACCCATGCGTCTCGTTCGAAGACGACCTGGTGCCCGAAGCCGACAACCACTACAACTGCCCGGTCGTAGCCAACTACCCCGTGGTCATCGGCGCCAACATGCCCGAACTGCGCGAAGAGGGCATACGGTTCATGCGCCCCTACTTCAACCTCTCCAAGCACAGCCTCATGGTCGACCGCATCGTCGAGGAATTCGCATGGGCCGGCGTGACGCGCGAGGAGGCCGAAACAGCCGTCGCCGCCGCCTACGCCGAAGACACCGTGTTCAAACACGACGTGCAGCAGGAAGGCGTGCGCGCGCTCGCCTACATGAAGGAGCACAACTGCCGCGGCATCGTGCTCGCCGGGCGCCCCTATCACGTGGACCCCGAAGTCAACCACGGCATCCCCGAGACGATCTGCTCACTCGGCATGGTCGTGCTCTCCGAAGACTCCGTCAGCTGGCTCGACCCCAACGACGTGCCCACGCTCACCGCATACCTCGCCGAAGACGAGACCGACCCGGCCGCTCACACGAGCGAAGGGTTCCGGCACGTCGATGACCGCAAGCTCACCACCATGCCGCTGCGCGTGATGAACCAATGGGCCTACCACGCGCGCCTCTACCGCGCCGCGCAGTTCGTGGCCTCCTGGCCCGGGCTCGAACTCGTGCAACTCAACTCGTTCGGCTGCGGCCTCGACGCCGTGACGACCGACCAGGTGTCCGAGATCCTCGCCGACAAAGCAGACGTCTACACGATGCTCAAAATCGACGAAGTCTCCAACCTCGGCGCCGCCAAAATCCGCCTGCGCTCACTCAAAGCCGCCGTCGAGGAACGCGAACGCAACGCCCAGCGCGCCGCTACGCCCGCAGCTGGCGCCGGCACCTTCCGGCACACCGGCACCGCAGCGCCCACACCCGGCCGGCAGATTCTGCTCGACACCGTCATGGGGCGGCAAGCTGGCGCCGGCGCCCAGCAGAACCGGCAAAGCGCCACCATGAGCGCCTACGCCAACCGCGTGCCCTTCGGCAAGGACATGCGCCGCGACTACACCATCGTGGCCCCGCAGATGAGCCCCATCCACTTCCGGCTCGTCGAAGCGGCCATACGCGCCTCCGGATACAAATTCGACGTGCTCGAACACGCCAGCAAAACCGACGTGGAGACCGGCCTCAAATACGTGAACAACGACGCCTGCTACCCGGCGATCATGACCGTGGGCCAGCTCGTGGAAGCCATCAAATCCGGGCGGTACAACCCCGACACTACGGCGCTCGCGATTTCGCAGACCGGCGGCATGTGCCGCGCCACGAACTACTTCGCACTGATCCGCAAAGCGCTCGTGGATGCAGGCTACCCGCAGATCCCCGTGCTCGCGATCTCCACGCAAGGTTTTGTGGACAATCCCGGCTTCACGCCCACAGTGCCGTTGCTGCACCGTGCGGCAAAGTCGCTTGTCATCGGCGACCTGCTCATGAAGTGCCTGTACCGTGTGCGCCCGTACGAGGTGAATCCGGGTTCCGCGAACCGCCTATACGAGCGGTGGAACGTGATCGTGCGCGAGACACTGCTCAACCACGGCATGTCAAAGACCGCGAAGATGTTGTACGGCCGTGCATACTGGCCGTATGCGAAGATCGTGGCGAAGATCGTGGCGACCTTCGACGCGCTGCCACTGAAAGACGTCGAGCGCAAGGTGCGCGTCGGAGTTGTGGGCGAGATTCTCGTGAAATACCAGCCCGACGCCAACAACCACGTGGTCGAGGTGATCGAGTCGCAGGACTGCGAGGCCGTAGTGCCCGGCATCATCGACTTCATGACGATGCGCCCATACATCAACGAATGGAACGAGCGCAATCTGGGCACAGGGCGCAACAAGGCGCTGTACACGGCGTTCAAAGGCGTGATCCACGCCTACATGAAGCCGGTGAACGATGCGCTTGAAGCGAGCGGCGGCAAATTCGAGAAGGACCTGCCGATGGACCAGCTCGTGGCCAAGGCTCAGACCGTCACGTCGATCGGCGTGCAGGCCGGCGAAGGCTGGCTGCTCACGGGCGAGATCGTGGAGCTCATCGAATCGGGCTGCCCCAACATCATCTGTGCACAGCCGTTCGCGTGCCTGCCGAACCATGTCACGGGCCGTGGCATGTTCGGCAAGATCCGCCGGCTCTACCCGCAGGCGAATATCGTCTCGATCGACTACGACCCCGGCGCGAGCGAGGCGAACCAGCTCAACCGCATCAAACTGATGATCGCCGCGGCGAAGAAGAACGCCGCAGCAGTCCGCAACAGTGCGTGATTTGTGCACATTATAGGGATTTTTTAGACCCCGCACGCCGTGTCCCCCTGCACGCGCGTTAGTATGGGCACTTATGACAGCACCACGAGTTTCCTACGCGCACCTGCTGGTTCAGCCGAACCCGCGGCATGTGCGCAGCCTTGTCCGCTTCTTCGAGGAGGGGTGCTCCGCGCCGGGGACCGGGGGGTTCGGCGTGGAGATCGAACATCTGCCCGTGCACAACGCCGACGACACAGCGGTCACGTACGGTGAGCCGAACGGCGTGGAGGAACTGCTGCGCCGTCTGCGCCCGTACTACGACCCCGCGCAGGAGTACTGGCAGGACGATCATCTCGTCGGGCTTGCGCGTGAGGGAATCGCCATCTCGCTCGAACCGGGCGGGCAGATCGAGACATCGATCGGCATTTTGCGCACACCCGAGGATCTGCTCGAACTGCACGGGCAGTTCATGCGCGAAGCCGCGCCGATCCTCGACGAACTCGATTTCCGCTTGGTGAACTACGGCTACCAGCCGAAGAGCTCATACGCAGACATCCCACTCAACCCCAAACTGCGCTACGCCGCGATGAACGAGTACTTGGGGCGCATCGGGCAGTTCGGACCGTGCATGATGCGCGCATCCGCCTCCACGCAGGTGAGCATCGACTATACAAGCGAGCGCGACGCGATCGACAAGATGCGCCTCGGCACCGCGATCGGCCCGATTCTCGCATGGTTCTTCCGCAACACGCCGTATTTCGAAGGCGCGCCGAACCCGTGGCCGTTGTGCCGCCAGCGCATGTGGGACTACCTCGACGTGCAGCGCACCAACGTGACGCCGGGCCTGTACGATGAGCGGTTCAGCTGGGAGGATTACGCGGCCGACGTGCTGAGCACCCCGCTCATGTTCGCCGACCTGACCCACACGCCGGAAGCAGAAGGCGCGTCCGTGCACGGCATCGAATTCGCCGCATTCTACACGACTGCGGCCGACCTGTACCCGGACCGCGAACTCAACGCGTACGAGATCAACCACGTGCTCTCCACGCACTTCAACGACGTGCGTTTGAAGAACTTCATCGAGATGCGGCACTGGGACTCACTGCCGATCGAACGCGCGGAACTGCTCACACAGATCGTGAGCAACCTGTTCTACGATGTGGCGCGCCAAAACAGCCTCGAATCGTACTTCAGCGGACTGACCGGCGAAGACGTGCACGCCGCAAAGGCCGTGCTGCAGGCGCGTGGGGGAGAGGCGAAGCCCTACGACCAGCCGATGGACTATTGGGCCGAAGTGCTGGGCGTCGGGGACGCGCTCGCGGATGTGCCGGGCGACGCGAAGCGGCCGGAGGTGCGGCAGGGGTAGGGAAGTACTACCATAGAAGAGTCCTGCAGGTGCGGGAGTGATCCGTTTGTGTAGTGGTGCTTTGCACGTGCCCCGCATATGCGGGGATTGAGGGAAAAGAGACGATTTGCAGCATGCGATGTTATATACTGATATAACGAAAGTTTGTATAGTTAAGCTTACTGAGAGATTTGAGAGGCAAGGAGCTGCGATGACAATTAATGCGCATATACTCATCTCCCCCGAGTTCCTGAAGGGGTTATGCTCTCTTCTACTTGGCCTCGCAGTCATTTTCGGAGGGAAAACTGTAGTCAGCAAGACAAAGAAAACAGGGAAAGCTGACTCGAATTCACAAGAATCTGCATGCAATTCCAACGATACAAATTCTGACAGCAGGGAAACGAAAGGTGGTAAGTAAAATAGCAACACGCTAAATCCGCATGGGCAGTTCAAAAAACAACTGGGTGCAAGAAGGTATGATTAACGACGGGATTTGTTTAGGTTCCTGACGCATGGAAGACCAACGGGGTCGAACCTAATGGATGAATCTCAGATGACATCCGCGAACCGGGAGCATCACACCATCTCTTCACGATAGGAAAGACGTTATTGGCGCGCATCCATGACGGTAGTTGCGAAAACACAATATGTGCAAGGTTTGTATAGTGTTTGTTACAGTGAAATCGCAGTAGATGATGGCAAGGCTGAAAATGTGAGGAGGCGGAGATGCATACAACGCTGGACTTGAGCCAATACAATGGTGTGACGGTGTATGACGATGCGCCTCGCAGGCCAAAGATACATGTGGATTATCTGCCGACTCCGTCAGCGGTTGTACGCCGTGTGCGTGAAGTGATTGATGATCGCCACTTGAGCATGGAACAGCTGGCAGCGGATGCGCATGTCGATGTACATGCTGTGCGTTCGTTGTATGACAGGGGATTGGCGAGTTTGCGTGATACCCGGCGTGTGTTCGCGGTGCTGGGAATTCATGTGCATGCGTATCCGGTTGAGATGGTGACGATGTCGCTATGAGCGATGTGTTGCATGTGTGGGTGGGCGATCGATGCCATGTGGGCATGTTCATCCGTGACGATGACGATCTGGTGGAGTTTCGGTACGATTCCGATGCCGACGCGCCAATTAGCGTGAGTTTGCCACTGGATGGAGATTGGGCCGTGCGCGCGCCAGAAGCGTTCCTTGACAATCTCCTCCCCGACGAGGAGACTGCCCGCCATGCCATGATGCTCCGCTTGGGTGCGGCATCGACTGACGTGTTCGACCTGCTTGATGGCGTGGACTCCACCGGTGGTCTTGTGTTTACTCGTTCTGATGATGCGGAAAGCATTATGAGAGTAATCGAGCCGGTTGATGAGAATATGCTAGCTGATCAGATTGCCTTGATTGAGCGGCGTCCGCATTCATGGTGGAATGAGGAAGGCGTGCATGAACGTTTTTCTCTGGCCGGCGCGCAGGGCAAATTTTCGTTGACTCGTATTCAAGATGAGTGGTATTGGCCGAATGCCGCTGTACCGTCGACGCATATCGTCAAACCACAGCCAAGGGATTTGCATGGTCTGCGCGACATCGAGCTCGCTGTCATGGATTTAGCGCTGTTGTGCGGTCTTCCAGTACCTCAGCACGGTGTGTTGTCCGTACGGGAACATGATGCGTACATCGTGGAACGTTTCGACCGTGTTGTCAGGGATGGCCGTATTGTGCGTTTGCGTCAAGAGGATCTGCTGCAAGCCATGGGACTGCCAGGACGGATGAAATACGATGTGCGCGTCGATGATGTGCTTGATTTGTTGCACCGTGTGGATACAAGCGATGAGTTGACATATGCATGGCTTGAGCGGTATGCGTTTAATGTTTCGACAGCGAACAGCGATGCGCATGCAAAAAACTATTCATTGATGCTGGGCGCCGATGGTGTGTGGTTGTCTCCGGTGTACGATGCTGTCGCCACCAGATTCTGGCCTGAGTTTGTGCAGGAGTACGCGATGCCGATAGATGAGGGTTTTCCGTTTGCCGAATTGGTGACGCCCTCCCAATGGGCTGAGCTGGCACGTAGACATATGCTTGATGAGGAACGGGTGGTTGTTCTCGCTCGTACAATGGCCGCTCATGTGCTGACACGGGCTGAAACATTACGTGAAACACTGGCCTCGCAAGAATTCGACCGACTCATGGCATGTCTGCGTAAAGTCAACGAATCAATCGAACCCTTATTCTAGCGTTCGCGGACGAAGTACCTTTCTTTGCAGCTGCGGGTGCGGGATGGTCCGATTGCAGTCTTGCGATTATCGATCTACTCAAGGTTTGCCCCGCATGTGTAGGAATGATTGTTGCTCTGATGTTAAACTGAGAGTCGGGTATTACTGCAGTGAAGAGGTTCGGAAATATGATGATGTTAGCGAAGTGTGGCCGACTGTGCAAATCGAATTTTTAGAGCATTGCTGGAGAGTGTTTTGCTACTGGAATCAGACTGTTTGCCCCGCATGCGCGGGGATGATCCG